>ERZ808278.105-NODE-105-length-69109-cov-7.678773_pt1 | contig 69109 bp, 69 predicted proteins | sample MGYA00521239_ERZ808278 | MGnify/ENA primary metagenome ERZ808278 (study PRJEB31516, sample SAMN03275600) | gut metagenome | biome: mammalia-associated habitat; material: feces | host: Papio cynocephalus | place: Kenya | collected 2012-07-17 ... | reverse complement strand
TGACAAGTAAGTTAGAACCTGTCTTCACCACCTCAGTTCCATTATAACCTGGAATGATGATAGTGTTGTTGTTCTCTACTTCCGTAGAACAACTAACACACAAAAATAAAGTAATCAAGGTAAATAAAACCTTAAATAACTTTGTTTTCATAATTTGTTATATATTAATATATTTTGATAATAATAAAATCCAAAATGGACACTACTTTCGCAAGCAATGTCCATTTGCAATTTTCAGAGGTTTTGTATTATTTGTATTGTAGTTACTTCTCTACAGTAACAATTCTATTCACATTCAACTCATCAGGGTTGAACTTATTTGTTGCTCCATTCCCAACAACTTCAATCTTGTCAGCGGATACACCAGCCTTGACAAGCAACTTCTTTACAGCTTCTGCTCGTTTCAATGAAAGCTCTTTATTTAGCTTAGTTGTACCTTCAGTAGAAGCATATCCTGTTACCTTGATAGTACCATTAACATCTTTCAATGCATCGGCAATGTCATAGATGTTAGCCATAGATGTCTCTGTTACCTTGGCAGAACCCTGCTTGAACTGAACCTTAGGATAAACAACCTTGACTGTCTCTACAGTATTTGTCTTAGGCTGTGCATTAGACTTAAGTACTTCAATTGTTGCATTAGCATCATCAAGCTGCTTCTTCAATCCATTTACCTTGCTATTCAATTCATCTACTTCATCCTGATCATAGAGCTTAGCCTTTGCAAATGATGTAGTACCATTAGATGTCTTGAAGTGATAAACAACACCTGCAGTTACCTCAAAGCTTCCATTCTTCTTGATAAGCTTGCCATTGTCAATATCATTCCACACAACAGATGGATTCAATACTACAGCCCAATTCTTACTATTTCCAAGGTTGTAGTTCAATTCAACACCTGCACGATAAGTCATCCAATTAGGATGGTCATAAGCAGTACCATGACCCCATCCAATACCAGTATAGATTACAGGTTCAAAAGTATGACGTGTATCAGTAAAGTTGAATGCATTAGCAAGGTTAGCCTTCAAATAACCAGAAACATTTACATAGTCGAATGCTGTATAAGTGTTGTAAGCACCATGACCAGTACCAATCAATGTACGACCTTCTACACCAACACCAAACACTGGAGTAATGTACTTATCTACTCCAATAAGAGCTATAGGAGCCATAGCGGTATGACCAGAATAGAAGTTGTCAAATGATGTCAAAACACCACCTTGAACAGTTACCGAAACATTGTCTGTAAACTTAGAACTACCCACATAGTTAGACTGTGACTGTGCATAACTGAAGATGGCAACCATGGCCATCATCAAACTCAAAATAAATTTCTTCATTTTTCTTTTAAATTTACTTTTTAATTGTTTTGTTAAACTTATATTTTATAATAATATGTTCTTAATGATTAAGAACAATTATAATATAGTACTTATGGATTTAAATTTTCAAAATATTTTAGAAAATTTTCTTTGACAAATTTTTTAATGTCTTTGTTTATTATTTCTATCAACAATTCACCAAATGCAAAGTTATTGAATGATCTATCACTGACAAAGTCACAATGTCCTTTTGTATATTCCATTGCATCAATACAAGTACCAGAATAGTCAGCCGCATTCATGTCTACTGCTTCATCTATGCGATATCCTATGAATGCAGTCTTAGTTCCATTCTTCTTATTGCTGTCAATGATATCTTTTATTTGCATTGGCCACATATTATCCCAAGACCAACATGATAACCACTTAGTCTTATTCTTGTCATGTTCAAACTGTTCTACATCAGCAAATGATCTTCCACAACACTTGAACTTCCATCCTAATGACATCCCTAATATGATTGCTTCTTCATCATAAGGAGAATCATAGATAGGAACGACTGTTGTAATTAACAACTTAGGACTTGCTATATAGTCATCTAATATTTGATTTCTATTTGCTTTCAATCTATATCCATTCATTTCATTATAAAGAATCAAACCATCTATAGTCTGATTATATAGATCTTTTAAATTCTTTGTATGTTCTATTGTACTGTACTATCATGTTCTCTCTTGTATCTTGGTGTTTCTTCTATGAACAATGTATAAAAATCATTGAATATTTCTTCTGGTGAATCAATATTGTCAATCAACCTAACAATGTCATCTTTCTTCTTATAATGATTGAACAAACTAGCAATGTTTTCAATCTCTTTCTCTGTAAAGTCTTGATTTTCTCCTAACAACTTGACTCTATCAACATACTCTTTTGAATTTCTCCAAAGCATGATATAGTTTGTCAAATTAAAGTTTGTCTCAATTTCCTTTCCAAAGTACTTCTCTACTATATGTTCACGACCAAATAAGTCTGCAAATACATTGTCAGTAAGAATCAATCTGTCCATTACTATAGGTCTATCTGTACCATTTAGCTTAGACATTGTATATAAGTCGTCAAGTACTTTTCTAATTGTCTTTCTAATCCATTCTTCAAACTTCTTTGGATCTTTATAATCTACTTTCTCCTTTTCTACAGATACAGGATTATAGACTAAAAAGTCATTGAAATGTGCTTTCAGATTTTCCAATAGTGTTCCTTTACCTGAGCGGTCATGACCCTCAAGGCAAATCAACCTAATCTTATCCATGTTGTTTCTATTGTATAATGTATTCGTAATTCTTTCCATCTGTAGATGTCTGGCATATATAAACAGGTATCTCAGTTCTTGTTTCTGTCCACTTCATAATTATGTCTTCTATAAATTTACATTCATAATATAGTCTTTAGGTAAGTATTTTTCAAATTTGTTGAATACAAATTTTCTTTGTCTCTTCACAATCTCTCTGTAAAGCTCTTCATTATTCTCTATCTTCTTAAGTTTGTCTGCATACTCTTGGCCATTATTGCAATAAGTCATTTCATGCAACCAATCATCACATAAATTATGTTCTGGGTCAAAATTTTCATCTACAAAGCATACTATGTCCATCAACATCAAATCAAACCATCTAGGTGATACTTGATTACCAAGTATGCATTTGTTATGTGTTACCAATGATGACTTTGCATTCTTTGGAATAAACTCTAGAAGATTTCTATAAGGCATATTCTTGAATAAATCTATGTCATGTTCAAAATCTATGTTCTTAAAGAAATTCTTATTTCCTCCTTTCACCACTAAGAATGGTTTGTCTACTTTACTATAGAACTCTTCTGTTCTAGTTATTCTATCTAGATCTTTTATGTACCCATAGTAGCAAGCAGAATATTTTTTACTATTGAAGTCATAATTCTTCAAACGTAACTCTAAGTCATCATTCAATGTTACCCAATAATATACATTGAAGTTGAACCAAGACTTTGGCAACACTTTTACTTTATTGTCCTTTGAATATTTGTCATAGTCCAATCCACAAAATGCTACAACAAAGTCATCTTTCATATTCTTTATGTCTTCATATCTTGTCTCAAGCAAGTTGATTTCTTTATTGTAGTTGTCTTTATTGATTCCAAATCTCCATGCTGTCCTCACATCTTTCTTGATAGCATATCTTTTTACATGATACTTAAAGAACCAAAGTTTGTATACTTCAGGATCATCATTCACAAATATCATGTTGTCTCCTTCTTTCTTGTTCTTCCACCATTCATATATTCTATTCATGCAAAAAGGAAAAGACATGATCCCCATACCACCAAACAAGTTTGTCTGGGCAGGAACTATCCACATGTCATTTATGTGATATTCCAAAAGTAAGTCTTGCTTGTCTATTCCATATATCAAGTTGCAATCCTTCAATATGTTGTCATAATGCTCTATACCTTCTATTGCTGTTGTCATCACATATACTTTATCATAATTCAAGAAATTAGACAAATATCTATAATAATGATATACATTATACATAGTGATGTTGTCTCTTTTCTCTAATATATGACGTACTGGTAATGATATGCACGCTATTCTACCGTGACCATCTATCTCTGGTATGTGTTTCATTAGATTTAAATTTTGTATATCTTTGTTAATGCATTTTCATCAATCAAAATCAAATTGTAAAGTATATCTGCAAAGCCACCATGACCACCTTCATATTCTGACACATAATGAAAGAATCCTTTTATAGCTGGGAAACAATTCTTGGTAGTAGCACAGATGTGAGCTGCAGAAGCTGCATTCAAGTCGCTTGGGCTATCACCTAAAAATACAACAAGATAACCTTTTTCTTTATATTCTTCTACTAAGTCTTTTCTTTGTTCTGCATTCAACATATCAACATGACAATCTGTAAAATTACTTACTCTTCTATCAGTAATGTTATATCCAGTTCTATCATCAGAAACAAATCTAAAATCCCACCCTAATGCCTTAGCTATCTTATAAAGCTCTTTGTCATGACAACCATAAGTCTTGAATCGTTTTCTGTTTTCATCATAGGTCATATTTCCATCAGTAAGTATACCATCACAATCTGAAATGATTACTTTTTTCATTGAAACATAACCTTTTGAATATTTATTGATAATGTAATTTTCCCAAGTTAGCCCATTTAAGACTAACCTGGAAGTAGAAAACTTACTTTTCATTTTATGCATTCATTAATTAAGTTAGACAATCCATTTATTGCATAATCAGCTACTATGTTGACTTTCATGATATCTTTAGTGAACAATGGAAGCATACCTAACAAATGTAAATAGATAGCACATTCAATAAATATATCAACATCTTTTGACATTTCTGGTAGTTTGTCAACCTTGTAAGTCATTTGCTTACGTAAGACATAGTCTAACCCAATTTCCATCATATAAGCTTCTGACCTATCTACTATAGGATGACAATATGCAGATCCATCATATCTCATCATAGGATTAATCAATTTGATTGATCCAACCATGTTGCACAGTACATTGTGTGAGTTCAAATTTCCATGTGTAAGTACCCACTTGTCATGATCCATACCATCAATCAAAAGATTACATCCATTGTCAACTAAATTCTGTACATGGTCAAATCCATGTTTGTTCTCAAGTAAGTCACTTACTTTTTGATATCCCATCAATGCTTTTCCATTGTATTCTTGAAGCAAGAACTTTATTGACATTGACAATGGAACATCTACGGAATATCTAGAAAAATCATTAAGCATGTTAGTTAAGTCAACTTTGGTTGCATAAGAATATCCTTCTATGTTGCTCATGTCACATGTCCATTCATTTTGCCCTACATATATAGGTGTATGCACCCTGTATTGTTTGCATCCCAATGTATATCCAATGATGTTAGCCCAATCATTTTGATATGTGAGCTTATTCTTGTCTTCATCAGAAGATGCTTTTATTTGCATATGTTCAATATCATCATAAGTAACAGGAATATCTGATGGAAATACCATGTCTTTCTGACTAGATGTAGACATTATCTTCTTATATTCTTCCAATGACTTGTACTCAGTAATCTTAGTATTGATTCTAGACTCAACAAAAGTAATCATACCATCATTCACTTTCTCTTGTATGATGTCTATTAGGTCTTTGTTTTCATCAACTGGCTTCTGAGGAATCACTTCATTGATGTCTTTGATCCAAAAGATTCCAGGTACATTGCCATCATAAGCAAATGATCGATTCACAATCTTTCCATCTTCAATCTTGTAACGATACTTAGAATCTGCTACAGTAAAGATGACACAATTATCTTTCTCATCATCTATCTTTCTATCTAATACAAAATCATCATTATCAAATAGAATATCTGACCAGAAGAACATAACATTCTTCTTAGGAAGCTCATCATATACAGAAGCTAAAGTGTTTCCAGATCCATTTGTATTATTTGATACAATCACATCTACATCAAGACCATTCACTTCAACATAAGCTTTCATTATCTTTTCAAACTTCTTATTGACAATGATACTTACACTGTTTTGATCTTTAAAATACTCAAGTTGCTTCAACAATATAGGAGTACCATCTTTTGATGGAAGCAATATCTTTGGAAAACAAGATAATTCACGAAATCGGGTTTGTAATCCACCCGCAACTATCACCACATTCATACTATTTGTTTGGTTTTAAAATTTATCAATATCAATATAGAAACATCTATCACAAGATTTCACATCATAAGGATTTTCATCCCATTGTTCTTTTGTTATGGCAAATTGACATTTACTTTTGTTTGACATCATTTCCCACAACAATGCATGATTGATGAAGTCTAAGTCTTCAAAGTATGGAACTATTACATTTGAACATGACAACATAGAAAAATGACTATTCCTATCTCCAGATATTTTGATACAATGAACATTGCAATTGAACTTATTCTTTATGATATCCATGTAACCACTATTGTTTGGATCTGTATAATAAACAAGAATATTCTTTGCATAGTCTATATTGATGTAAGAAATAACATCATTTATCTTATATCCTTCATCGGTCAATCTGTATGGCAAATAATATACAGAAGCATCCATGTTGCTTACAATATTCATTGTATCTTTCCATCCTAACTCAGTAACATATCCAAAATATGGAAGACTTCTGTCTACCATTTTGTAATATGGATATATCTTTGTATTTGGGAGTGAAAATTTCTTAAGTTGTGTTGGACTCTCTACTATTGACCAATCTGACTCTCTAAATAGTTTCTTGTTCAACTCATCATATCCTTCAAGAAAGTTTCTTGTATGTTCATTATCTATCTTGCATACTGGACACCAAAATACCTTCTCAAGTTCTTCAAACCAATATTCACTTACTATAGATTCACCGAGATATTGGCTTTCAAATATAATGATATCAAACTGATCTTTGGATGATTGTTCTTCTATCAATGTTCTTAATTCTAATTCCATAAAATGAACAACTTCTGGATCACTTCGTTGCTCACCAGCATGTTTTCCAAAGTTTTCTGACCAAACAATGTCAATATCATTGTCATTAGCCCAAGAATCTACAATATGATGTGACTCATTGTTGGTTGGAAGAATCACTGTCAAATGATGATATTCATTATGATGTTCAAAAAATGTGATGAATCTAACAACATTGCCATCGCTATCAAGATTATACTTGTTTGTTTGTCTATTTATAGAAGACACAATAGGCACATACAAGATGTTCTTACCTTGCATGTGCTTATATACAAATTCTTTAGTTATTGTCATTGTCATACAAATTATGTTCTTTAACCATAGAAAGACACTGATCCAATGACTCGACAAAGCATGGATCAGCAATGATTTTTATTTCTTTATTCATATATATTTAACCTATTCATACCCATTTAACCAATTTATTAGTTCTTCTAAAGAATAAAATTCAAAATAATTTAGATTATGTTCTTTCACACATTTTCTTTTCTTCACATCTGATATGCATCAAATGGAAGTTATCTTATTATTTATACCATATTTTTCTTCTAATTCATGTTAGTTCACTTAAATCATCATCATTCATTTAGTTCATCAAAATTATTTTCTTTCCACCATTTTTCACAATACTTACAAGTTGTACCACAAAGCTCGTTTTCACATTCAAATCCATTTCCATCAAACCAATGATTTAAAAATCCATCAAGTTTCTTGTTAGGAATATTCTCTGTATGTACAAATTTAGTATCATCTGCTCCACTTTCAATAGTTTGCAATGGTTTCCAAAGTTCAAGAAGATTACCATCAAATTTCTCTGACATGTAATATTCCAAAGTTCTTTTCAAAAGCGCAGTACTTCCAGTTCTACCAGTTACTTTGAAATAATTGACCCCAATTGAACGATAGATTTTTTGATCTTCTGGACGAATCCATCTAGAACGTAACCAATTCTGTGCATTCTTTCCACGAGCAGACATACAATATCCCATTGGATAGTTGTTATATGATAAGCTATCTTCTTTTTTCTTACAAGTGGCATGACAAAGATAGCATGAATCTCTAAATACACATGGGGAAGCGTATGCATTACGATTTGATTCACCTGCTACATAACAAAACTCATTACAAAGCAACTCTTGAATCATTCCATTCTCATCACAATATTTCTGTGCAGTCTCTAAAAACTTCTTATTCCTGTTCTTCATTAAGTTACCACAAAATTTATCTGCACCAAGAACTTCATGCCAATATTTGATTTGAGTTACAGCATCAATATGTGCAATACAAGAAACTTCAATATTAATGTCTGATACTTCTCTAATGAACAATGCCATCATTGGATTTGCTACAGTTATACGTGCTACATTTATTTTAGTTAAAAACAATGCAAGATCCTGAATATCCTTCTTATGTGCAATCATATTCATCTTACTTCCATACGGTTGGATTGAATTCATTGTGTAATTGAACGCAATGTTGTTTTCCTTCAATTTATTTACATAATCAGCAAAGAATTCCTTTGAAATATCTGGCAATCTCCATCCCGGACGAGCTGTTACTTCTTCATTGCTTCTATCAGATCCAAAGAACTCTACAATCTGTGACTTACCCTTGTACTTCTTATTCAATTCTACTGCTACATCAATCAAAGCCGGATCAAAATTACATCCTACTTTATAGAAGTTCATATTCTTGTTATCGTAATCAAACTCTGGTTTCCAACTCATTTTTTTCTTTTTAAATTAAACTTATGATTATAAAATAGTTATGATTTTATGTCATTTCATTTTGAATCTCCTATTTAACTCTGACTTTCCCATAGCTTCTATATGTGCATCTTTTGTACTTTCCATGACATATACAGTACTATTGTCTACTATGGAACTAGCTACTGTCTTAAGATGCCAAGATATACCTGTTTCTTTCTCTATATATTCAGGACAATTCTTCTTATACAAATAAAATGAAAAGATAGTACTTATGCATAGTCCTATGAATATACCTACTAAAATAAATCCAATGATATTATACATGTTGTTTATAATTTAATTAAAGTTATAGTCTACTTTATAGTATGGATAGAATGTCTCTGTGATACTCATTCCATTACCAACCTTGATACCTTCACTGTTAGTAAGCTTTGTTTTCATTTCTCTTCCATCATTAAGTTCTACTGTTATAGAAGTATAGTGTTTCCACATCTTTCCATATAATCTAGAACCATGATACATCTTTGTCACTTTACCATAAGTATCTTTAGGCATCTTAATGTTGTTCTTGATGACACTATCACCAGTCAATGAATATTCCACTGTAGTCATAGTTCCATTCTTGTGTGGGTATTCATTATGAATGAATGATGTGGGTGTAACAAAGCAATAATAAGCAATTACAATTGAAATGATGATTCCAACTATTGTCCAGAAAAATCCTTTCTTATCATGTCCGATACATCCAACAAAGTCCTAGTTAGAATCTTTGAATGTAGAATACATGCGATATGTTAAGAATGAAAACACTGTTCCAGCAGTGAAAAGAATAATTATAACCATAATCTTAATATTTTAAATTTGACATGAATAATATAGAAAAGTTTAATTAAAATTCAAACTTACTTATAAATTATTTCTGTTCTACAAACTGGATAATATTTCTTTACGATTTTCACTGTATCACCTTTCTTAGGTTTTAGTGTGCATTCATCATTGTAAACTCTATCATAATATTTCTTACCATTGCATTCAATAGTAACATTAGAATGAGACAAAAGATTACTAGATTCAACAATCAAACCTTTATGAACTTCATCAGACTTATATATTTTTGATATTGAGTCACCAGACAAAGCATATTCAACAACTGTTATAGTACCATTGCCATTATTTATGATTTTGTTATTGTTTGATGATGGCATAGTATAAAAGAAATAACAAATATCAAGTACTATTGCCAATGCTAACAAATCTCTAATAATCTTCTTCATAATCAATTAATTTTGTTCATAAATAATATAGAAAAATTTGACAGAATTTCAAAATCATTTCACTATTTTGTCATCCATTTTCATCTTAAGTATCTTGTCTTCTATTTCATGTCGCAAGCTTACTACTTCTTGCTCTATCATGATGTTAGTGTTTCTTTCTCTCACACTTTGCAAGTCATACTTAATATTGATGTAAGGAGCAGAAATCTTGTAACTGTAAGTATACCATTTCTTCCATAAGAACTTGTTCTCGTGCTTGTATATAGACCACTTTATCGATACTTCATATTCTTGATAAGATAAGTAACCTATTCCACATTTAACTTTCTTCTCTCCTGATGTGATTGATACTATTCTAGACATGATAATTTGTTTGTTTCTGATATTTTTAATCATAGAATATTCTAAATGAAATTTCATGAGATACATTACTGAGGTGGATGACATGCTTTCTATACTAGAAGGAAAGAATGAACATACAACAGAATTGAAGAAAGTCAAGAGACTTATATTGATAGGTGAGCTATATCTTAATAGTGTGAAGATGTTGAAGAGAGATGGAATCAAAGTTGAGTATGCTGATCCTACTAAGCTAGATTTTTCTACAGGAGAAAAATTGGTCACTATATATACTAGAGAGAAAGACAATGGCATAGTAAAGCTTACTCCAAATGATAGAAAAGACACTTTCATATTGATGAGGTCTGGATATACTAATCCTGTTGTTCATTCATTATTGAAAGCTATTCAATCATTAGGAATATTGATATTGAATTGCCCCATGGCAGTAGCTATGTCATCAGACAAATATGATACAGCTTGCTTCTTGGATCAATTCAAGTTTCCTCAGCCAAAGTTTGTTCTAGCTACTTCTTCTGACATCGACAAAGAAGATCATAAGAAGCTAGATGAGAAACTGAAGACGTTATATGATGGAAAGTTGAACGATGACTTCAAGTATGTGTGCAAGATATTGAATGGCCATGGGGGAAAGGGTGTATTCTGTTGCAGAGGAAAGAACATAGTATCTATATTGCAATGTTTGTTCAAATTGAAGGAAAACTGTCCTATATTGATACAAGACTTTCAAGAGATAAAAGATGGTGACATCAGAGTTCATGTATTGACATTGAATGGAAGGCAAAAGATACTTTCTTCTATAATGAGAAAGAAAGGCAAAGACTTTAGAACTAACTTAAGTCTTGGATGTGATATGGAAGATGACTACAAGCTAAGTCCTGATCAAGAGAAGTTAGCACTTGATGTTGCTAAGTCCTCTGGTCTAGAATGGTGTGGTGTTGACATGCTTCCACTTCGGAATGGAAAGACTATCATAGTAGAACTGAATGGTGCACCAGGTCCTAGCTCTCCTATCAATGATCCTAATATAGAAGAGACAAACTGCAAGTTCTTTGAAAAACTTATAGATGCTATTAATGAGTTATGCAAGTAGAAAGTAAAGAATATAAGAACATCAATGAAGCAATGACTTTGCTTAAGAATGACACTAAGCTAGAGATAAAGAATGTGATATGCTTCTATGTTGGTGACAAGAATGTGAAGACTTATGATGAAGTTATCAAAGAGAAAGAAGAAGATTGGTCTTACCAAGACTATCTTACTATCTGTTGTCATAAGAGAAAGCTAAATCTAGTTTGGTTGAACAAGTCTACTGTCAGATTCACTTACAAGAATCACATCATATCTATAGATGATGACATCACAGATATGCACTTCTCACTGAAGCATTCTAACATACATGACACTATCATATTCCAAGGTCAAGCAAATGATGACAACAAGAAGAACTACATAGGACTGATGCGTGCTTTAGAATATGAAGGATTCTTTATGTTGAATACAATAGATGAGATAATCATGGCATCTGACAAGTTCCTAGCTTCTAACTTACTAGCACAAGAGAACATTCCACAACCTGGATATGTTCTGATCACTAGAGAGTTGATGGAAGACTTGAACACTGAATGTCATGACACTAGAGAAAGCTTCTGGAAACTTCTAGATTCTATATATAAGGACAATGAGAACATCAATGATGTGAAGGAGAACAGGCAGTATGTAGTGAAGATATTGAATGGTAGTCTTGGAATTGGTGTATTCATCTGCAACCATGAAGAAATAGAAGGAATATTGCAAGCTATGTTTGCTGTAGACAAAGAAGCAGAGTTCATCATACAAGAATACAAAGAGAACACTGGTGACATCAGAGTTCATGCATTTTCTGTAGATGGTGCTAACTATGAAATACTAGCTTGCATGAAGAGAGACAAGATATCTGGGGACTTCCGTAGCAATGTATCATTAGGTGCTAAGACTGAAGAATATCAGATGACTGACAAACAAAAAGAAATTGCTCTTAAAGTAGCTAAGCTATCTGGATGTAGATGGGTAGGAATTGACTTGATGGCATGTACAGATGGTGACTTTGTCATAGAGTACAATTCTAGTCCTGGTGTGCAAGGAATATCACAGCAGATAAAGCATAATATGTTTGACATTGTGATAGACAAGATAGAATCATACATGAAGAAGAATGCTATATATCATACAGATGAGTTTGAGTTTGGACAAGACAAAGGAAAGTGCTATACAGAATATGACAAGACAACTCTTCTGGAACTTTGGGAACATGATTGGTGCTATATATCTAACAAAAGAAAAGAAGTGATGTTCAATTGCTTGAACATGCAACCAGGTCTGTTCTATAAGATACATGGAAAAGACAAACCTGAATATGGACTAGACTGTTCTGGTTATGTCAAGCATATCATGAAGAAATCTTTGAACATGAAGACACCTAACATGTGTGTAGACTTCTTCACAGTATTCTCAGATTCTGATTGGGTGCAAATAGATGAGAAAGACTTGAAGCCTGGTGACATAGGTGTCAAGAATGAATCTACTATTCTCAATCATTGTGGAATATATGCAGGAAATAGAAAGTGGTTTGACACTTCTTATCTATATGGTGTACAGCTTTCTGACTATGAACATTTCAAGTTCTTCTTCAGAATGAAGGATATAGATACTGATACTTTAGGAGAGAAAACAAATCATCTAGTCAATAAGCTTAAAGAATTGAAAGTTCTTCCTGAAGAAAATGAAATTGCTCAAGCTACTTCAACGATTGGTGATCCATTGATAGTTACCATTGATTAAATCAGGAGTCCCCAGGATGGCGCCTGGGTCACGAGGTTTGATTGAAATGACTTAGACTAATAATTATATGTCTAAGTCATTTTTTGTTGTTTCCTCGTGACTTTCTTAAAGATATACATCTTAACTTATTTTTACTTAAGGATAAAGATAAAATCAATATTGCAATTAGTTTCTAATGAAAAGACATACTATAATGATAGGGAATGACAGATACTTAGTTGAAGTTTCTGACCTGACATCAGAAGTTTCTACTAAGAAATTCAATGTCTTTAGAAACTATGACATGATAAATGACAACATAATAGATAGTGACTTGTATTTTGTTGACAAAGATATAGATCCAAGTGACATAATATGGCCTGAGTCTAGTCTATCAACATTGCCATTGATGAGTGACAGTCCAAAGACATTCAATTCATCATTTGATGAAACAAACTTCTTTGAAGAATCTTCTATTCTTATAGATGATGAACTTTATGAAAAGAATGTAAAGACAATTAAGTTGAAGATATGGCATCCAACCACATCTATTAGAAGAGACATGGTAGTATACTGTGATTCATGGGTAAATTCAGTTCATTATCATTGGATATGCAAGAAAATGTCTTCTTTGAAATATGATGTAGGAAAGGAAGTAAAGATAAATCAAGACATATACAATGAATACTCAGAAATAGAGATTCCTGATCCTAACGACATATTGTTTTCATCAACTTTCATAAAGAGCAATTCTTTCATTAAAGAAAATGAATATTCTAAAGAAAAAGTAAAGTATGTGAAAGAACACAAAGCAACATATAGTCTCCATTCAAATAATGAATATCCTATATATGATGAATGTGATGAAGGAAATAAAGATGGATCTACTCAACTGATAGATCTTCATCTTCTTACTCAGCAATGGAAATATGTGAATGAATATGAAAGAGAATACATAAATGATGGAATCATACAGTTTGGATCTATAGGAATAAATGTCACATTGTATCCTTGGACAAAGATTGATGAGAATGACACTTATGTGATTGACCAACAAGCTAGACCATCATCTTGTAGATTTTCTAATGAAATGAAATTCTCAATAAGTCCATCTTTAGAATTCATTGATGGAAGAATATCAATAGTTGGAAGATTCAACTATCCAATCATATTTGATTGCATAGGAACCGCTTGGGAAACCATCAATTCAACAGACTTTTCAAAATATGAATCATTATCAGAAAAGGCAAAGGATGATGAAGATGCAATGGAACTTCTGGGTGGAAATCCATCTATGGTGAAATATCAATGCATAATAGGATCTGACAATAGTCTAAAGTACATAATACATAATGAAACTGCTTATGGCAACAAAGTGGATGACTTTTCATTCCCATTGAAAGATTTGTTTGATGATTGGACACAAGTACCTAATGCAGTATTCATAAAAGTAATGGTAGAAGATAGGGCAATAGGTAAAGGTTGCTCTTCACCAATAATGATGATTACTAAAGAAAAGCTAAAGTATGTCATAAACAAACAAAGATATGATAGGTTGTCTATAAAGGACAAACAAACAAACATAGATGATATGAACAAGGAAAACTTCAATTTCATAAGCAACCTCAATTGTAGAATAGTAAGAAATGCTAAAGCAAATTCTGATACTATTTCAAAACAACAGAATTCTCCTAGAATAATATACAAACCAGTGTTCTTCAAAGTTCAAGACTTACAGAACATCACATTAAGAAGCAATCTAAATCAGAACATAGGAATATCATTGTCATCTTATGTGAACAAGATAGATGAGTTTGTTCTAAAGATAGGTGAAAACAACTTTTATGAAGTTGGTAGAACAGGATCATTTGTGTTGTTCAACATTAATGCAAACTCAATAGAGGATTCTAATGGAAAATATGACATATTGTCAGTTGATGACAATCTTTACATTTCTTCTGGAAAATATACAATAGAATGACATGGACTTAGACTTAGCATTAGATGACTCTTTGACTATAACTTCACCATTTGAAGCTGCCATACAAGAATTAGATTTGCTTTTCAGTACAGAAAATACTGAGATGCTTGGAAATCCTGAATTTGGAATCAACATGGAACAGTTTCTTTGGCAACTTACCCCATCACCATCAGAAGTTGAGTCATATTTGCAAAAGAAAATTCTTGAGAATACATTTTGGTGCAACAAATTGAATGTTTCTATAAGTGTTGATGTACTAAGTGGCACTATAAGAAACATATATGAAGTCAAGATAGAATTGAAGATGCCAAACAATGGTTCTTCAACAACAAAGACATATCAATTCAAATAACATACAATGAGAATTTTTGAAATCTTAGAAACATCATACTCAAACTTTACTGATACAATGACTAGATTCTTGAACAAGTCCTTTGGTGGACTTGGACAAGCTTATTCTAATTCATCTATATTCAGTGTTGTATTTGAAGGAATAAAAGGTGTCATGCAAAACATGATGTTCTACATAGAAGATGCTATGACTGAGCAGAATGTGTTCACAGCAACCAGAAAGAAGTCAATATATAGCCTAGCTAAGATAAGTGGATATGAACCATTCTATGGATCTGCAGCATCTGGAACAGTAATCATATCAGATAAGATTGCTAATGACAATAGAAAGATAATGATAGAAGATGGAACATTGTTGACTAATCCTTCAAACAATGCAAAGTATACTATCTGTCTTTCTTCTGATTCCATCATGATAGATACTAGCAAACCATTAGTTACACATGAAGTGAAAGTTGTTCAAGGTAAGTACAATTATTCGTCATATACTGGTAAAGGTGAAGCATTAGAGACTATAGAGGTGAATGCCACTGGGCTGTTTGACTCTGAATATATAGATGTCTGGGTAAATGGAAAGAAGTATGATAAAGCAAGTTGCTTCTATGACATGATAGAACAAGAAGAATCATGTGTTGTAAAGAATGGATATGATGGAGGATTCAGTGTAATGTTTGGTGATGGATATCATGGCAGATGTCTCAACAATAGTGATCAAGTTTCTATAAGATACATAATACATGATGGGGAAGATGGAAACATTGATTCTGATACTGAACTTGAGTTTGACTCAGACATAAAAGATGCTTTAGGAAATACAATAGAAGCTAATGACTATTTGAAGATTTCCATAAACAATTACATCTGTGGTGGAAGTGATTCTGATTCTATATCTAAAGTAAGAGAAATAATAGGTATGAATTCTAGGTCTTTAGTAATAGCAAATGAGGACAACTTCAGACTTTTCTTGAAAAGATTCTCATTCTTAGGCCAATTCAATCTATTGACTTCTAAGAATTCACTGAACATAACTTGCATTCCATTTTCTAGATTCAAAGATAAGATAACATCTTATGATGACTATCTTGAATTGAGGAAGGAAGACATGGTATTGTCAGATTCACAGAAAGAAATGATAAAAGTGGCATTAGACAATTCAAACAAGGCTTTTGCTGGAGTATCTATATCGTTTGTGGATCCAATAATAAGAAGATATTCGATAATGTGCTATCTTAAGTCTTCTTCTTCAATATCCAAAGAATCTATAAAAGCAAAAGTAAAGAATTCTATATCAAGATATTTTATGTCATTGAATGACAATACAAACTTCATATCAAAGTCTGACATCATATCTTATGTATTAGACAATGTGAATGAATTGAATAGTTTTGACTTAGATTTCATATCAGAAGCAGATGAGATTGCAAGAAAGAATGGTTGGTGGAACAAAAAGGAACTTCATTCTATATCTGGACAATTGCAATATGTTGATGTAAGAACTATATATGACAAGACTGATATGATAGGATTAGATGAGGTAGGAAACATAAGACTAAGAACTAGCTTAGAAATGCCTATCATCCATAGATGTACTATGACATATGATGACTTCTCACAATCCCAAGTAGATCCTATTCAATTCTTCTTCATATAATTTTCTTTCAAAATTATCTATATTATAATATATGAATGCAAAAGAAATAGAAAAGAATTCTCCATTTCTTCTAAACAAAGACAAATGGAAAAGAATAAAGGAATTGCAGAATAAAGAAAACAGTTGTAATTGTTGTAATAATGATGCATTAACTTTTCATGCTATACATTTATATTATAAGTCAATCAATAAAGTTGAATATTGCTTGTTGAATTCTAATGCTAAGGATTGTTGCTATTCTATAGGGGATTCTTTATATGAATTTGACGGGTATTATGTCTTTGTTGGAAACATAGATAAAATAGACATAGATGACTATTGGAAAGAAAAACTAAATGACCCTTCTATATCAGAAACAATAAAAGTATCAGAAAAATATTTTGAAGATGATTATTTTGAAAAGTATACAAGACAACTTAAGAAACTTGACATCACTTATGTGATTAATTATAGAAAGCTTGAAAGATCATCTTCTTGTATTGGGGTACCTGTAGTAAGTACATTCAAAGAAATCATAGAAGATACTTTTGGAATATCTGATGATAGTTTGATTTCGTTTCATATAAACAAATTGAAATCACTTTATGATGATCCACTTTGGCTTATTCCATCTTTTACTGCTACAGAAATAGGAATTTGCTTACAAGACATAATCTTTCATGATTGTAAGATGCATGATAATGAAGAATACCATTATGACTATGTATGTCATGGAATCAAGATTCATTCTGTTCTTACTATTGTGAGTGATGTCATTTGTACTGTAAGATTCTTTTCTGACTACATAGAAGACGAAGATCATTATATGTATCTAAATCACAAGATTGATAGTTCTATAAAGAAGATATATGACAATTCAGAATACTGGACTACTAAAATAGAAGAAGACTTCATTTGATATGATAAGACTAGAAGAATATGTGTGTGAGAATGCTAGAACCACACACAGCAATATAGAAAGAAAAGAAGAGCTTGAGAAGTATCTTAAAGGAAAGAAATACCCAGATTATGTTAAGACACTTAACCGAATGCTTGAAGATCCAAAAGCCAAGACTTTGCTTGAAGATGGATTTGGTGGTGACTTGGGTGACACTAAGTTCACATTCAAAGTAAAGTTGATTAAGCCAATTTCATTAAGGCCAACACAGAATGAGATAGATGTTGACAAATCTATAAAGCATAGTTTGTCTAATCCTGAAAACATGAAGCATTTGTTTGACAAAGAGATAATTACTGCAGGCATGCCATTAGTAACATTCAGAGGAAACTATGTGATAGATGGACATCATAGATGGTCAGAATGTGCTATGATAAATCCAGAAGGAAACATGGTTTGTTTTGACTATGATGCTGACATATCTCCAATACAGATGTTGAAAGCTGTGCAAGGCAATATAGCGGCAGCTTTAGCTACTAGGGATGAAAATCCCGAGATACCAAGTGGAAAGACTAATGGTCCTAATCTATATGACAAAGAATGGGATAAGGATAAGATAAGAAAATATGTAGAAGACAAACTTTCTAATGAATCTTCTTCTATATATATGAAAGAAAAGAATATAGAAAAGAAAGAAGATGTCATAAAGGATATCTGTGATAGCATTTGGAATGTGAAAGTGAACAATTATCCTGAAGACAATGCACCATCCAGAGGTGAAATGCCACAAACAGATAAAGCAGGACAAGAAAAGGGAAGCAAACCAAGTAGTTATCCAAACAAAGAAGGTTCTGCATTGAATAGAATGAAGGAAAAACCATTTGACAAAAATGCAGTCAAGTGATGAATCAACTTATTTTTAAACATAAATAGCTAATATAATATATGTATATGAAAACATTAAATGAATGCTTAGAAGAAGCTTTGCTTTTAGAAGAGGAAGCTGAAGTCTATGTTGTCAAAGACAAAGATGATGGTACAATCATTACTGTTTGTGATACTGAGGAACAAGCTAAGAAAGCTGCATCAGAAGCAATAGAAGGCAACAATTATGAAGTTGTGAAAGACAAAAAATCAAATTATGTAAAGTAAAAGAATGAGTTTTTTAGATTTTGTAAAAAGAAAAGAAATATTGAATGAATCTTCACAATGGATGAATGAAGCATTCAAAGAAAAGGATTTTGATAAAGCTAAGAAGACAATTCTTAGTATATTGAAGAAAGAAATTACTGTAGGTCATGTATGGCCATTAGGTGTATCTGATCTTACAGTTGATGGAAATGATTGTTCTTCTGCTATGTACATTGTTTCCGACAAAGATGGATCTATTCCAAAGTCTTCATTCTCTATTAATTTCTTGAAGAGTGGACAATCAATGGTACCATATTCTGTGGCATTCTTCAATCAATCAAATACAGCTTCATTGTTCTTTGGTAACAATACTAGTTCTATTAAAGCTCAACTTGAAATTAAGATGATGGGTGCTAGTATTGTATATTACATTCCAGTAATTACTAATGTAATAAATAGTGGTAAGTTTGACATATCATCAGAAGAAGCAGTGAAGCTTGGACGTAAAGTATATGACACAAAGAATGAGTGTGTTGCTTGGGACATGTATTTTGGGGCACAGAAGTACCATATATATGAAGGACTTTCTGAAGACAAGGTAATTGAGAAGTTCCACCTTACTCTTGGGCACAAGTTTCAGAAAGTGAATGAGACTTATCAATGGGTAAATGAAACAGAGCTTGAAGATCGTAAGAAAGAAGTTTATGCTCAGATGAAAGCAAACACTGATCCAGATGTTGGCAAAGCTCTTTATAAAGAGTACCGACAGATATTGAATGCCATCAAAGGTGGTGCTACTACGATGGATGATCTTGAGTGCTCTGTGAAGAGAAATGTAAGTGTTTCCTCAGCAATACCTGGTGCTGCTGAAGCCCAGAAGAAGATAGAGCAACACAAGAGTGACCCAAAGACCGCATTCAAAGAGATGCAGATGTATGTAAAACTCGTGATAAAAGGTATTCAACCGGCTTGTATCTTGGCGGGAGCACCTGGCCTAGGAAAGACTTATCGAGTTTTACAACAACTTAAAGCTGCTGGTTATACAATGAATGGTGACAACATTATCAAAGGTAAGTGCTCTCCTCGTCAACTTTATATGACATTGTACAACAACAAGTCTAAAGGCGACATTGTAGTAATTGATGATGCCGACGGATTAATAGGCCCAAAGGCCCCAGAAGACTGTATCAATATCCTTAAAGCCGCTCTTGATTCTACATCAGATGATGAAGGTCGTCTTGTATCATATAAAGTGTCCGGTGAGCTTAAAGATGATGAAGGTATACCGGTTCCTAAGTCATTCTATACAAAGGCAGGTGTGATTGTAATCACCAACTATAATGTCGGACAAATTGATACTGCTCTTCGTAACCGTGCATTCACCCAGTCACTTGACTTCTCGGTAAGCAGTGTTCTTGAAATAATAAAAGACTTAATGCCTAAGCTTGAACCTAATCATCTTGGAATGCAATCTAAAGCTAAGGCAATGAATTATTTGAACAAATTAGTAGACGAAAAGAAACCTGTTGAAATATCAATTCGTTCATTCTTAACTTGTGCTCGTCTTTATGAAAATGCCGAAAATGAAGAAGAAGAAAAACTTGCAGAAAATATGATTGCTGAACAGCTTCGAAATCAATCACTTCGCGGTGGTAAGCATTTCTAATCTAAATTTTAACATAAATTAACAAAAATGTTGACTATTTTATACTAAATAATTTAGTCAACATTTTTTGCATATTATGAATAATCATGATAAATTGATATTAAAATTGCTTTTATGTGAAAATTCAAATAAATTTAATGGCAACAAAATAAGCAAAATAAAAAGTGGAAAGTTTCCAAATATATTAGAATATATAAGTAATAGATATATAGATTCATTTTCATTGAATGAAACCCTAAATAGAATTAAAATGAACATTGATACACACCCAAAATGCCCAGAATGTGGAAAATATGTAAGATATAAAGGTATAACAAACAAAATGTTCTATAAGTATTGTTCTAATTTTTGTGCTCAAAATTCTAAAGAAACAAGAGAAAAAATGCAAAACACTTGTTTAAGAAGATATGGTGTAACAAATGGAGGTGCATCTAAAATAGCACAAAATAAAATAAAAGAAACATTGTTAAAACATTATGGTGTAGACAATCCTGCTAAGTCTGAAATTATCAAACAAAAAATGAGAATGACAACAATGCAGAGATATGGGGTAGACAATACAGCTAAAAGTGATAAAGCTAAAACCACATATAAAAGAACAATGCAGAAAAAATATGGGGTAGACAATTCATATCAAGCTAAAGAAGTTAAAGACAAAATAAAGAAAACGCTAATTGAAAGATATGGTGGAGATAATCCATTGAAAATAGAAAAATTCAAACAAAAATTAGTAAATACTTGTTTGAAGAAATATGGTGTAACAAATGGTGGAGCATCCAAAGAGTCATTAGAAAAAATAGCAGCAACAAAAAGAAAAAATCATACATTTTCATCTTCTAAACCAGAAGAACAACTGTATAAAGACATATATTCTATATTTCCATCTGTCATAAGACAACATAAAGAATCAAGGTACCCTTATCATTGTGACTTTTATATTCCAGAATTAGACATGTTCATAGAACTTCAAGGTTCTTGGACACATGGAAAACATCCTTATAATTCCAATTCTATTAAAGATCAAGTCATCCTGGAACAATGGAAAGAAAGAAGTGAAGAACATCCTTTCTATAAGACTGCTATTAAAGTTTGGATAGAAGGTGATGTAAAGAAAAGGAATTGTGCTAAAGAACATAACTTAAATTACATTGAACTTTTTTCTAAAGAAGACATAAATCTATTTTTAATTAAATTGAAAGAATACAAAGAAAATGAAAAGTCTATCTGAATTGATTTTGGAAGCTGATGACCAGAATCAAAACAATCAAGATCAAGGAAACAATAACAACAATGATAATCAAGACAATAAGAATAAGTCTGTGAAAGGTGATGCTGGAACATATAAAGCTTGGCCAGTCTTCAATACTACAGTAAAAGGTTGGATTAAAGTAATGTCAGGTCAAGAAGAAGTGAAAGACAGTTTCTTTGATGGTGGATTCTTAGTACCAACAAGTGTTCAAGGACTTGGTGGAAACACACAATCCAAAGTTGCTACATTATCCAAACAACTTGATAGTCAATGCAAGGTAGCCATAGTTGAATTTAGTAATGACTATTGTTTCATTATTGATGGGCTTAAACCTTATGGATATATGTCAACCGGGTGGTCTAAAGGTAAAGGTCCGGCTATAGCTGATGTGATAAAGTCAATGAAATCAGAAAACACTTCAAACAATTCTGATAACGATAATAAAAACAATGGAAATAAAGATGATGGAAACAATAGTAACGGAGGTACCATGTAACATGTCATGTAATAATTATGTTGATACATATTGTGAGGGTATGGTGACAGAAGACAACAAAGACAAGAAGAAAACTAATGACATTATATCAGGATGAAATCAATAAATGAATGTATTGAACAACCTATTAATGAGTCTCAGGTATATGATGACATAATCAAGTCATTGCAAGAATCTAAAGAACAAGGCAAACCATTAGAAGAAGGATTGTTCACTGGATTATTTGCTGGTGCTGCGGCATTCACAGTTGGACCAACTATAATGAAAACTGTTGCAAATGTACTTGGAATAGACTTAAAGGGTCCATTAGGAAGTTTGATGACAAGTAGATTGATACTTACTGCCATTGGATCTAAACTTGGTTTTAGGATGTAAAAGAGAAGTCTTAAGACTTCTCTTTTTGATTTTTATGTTTTAGATATTCTATAACTTCATCAACTGTTTGATTAGTTACTTTTCCTTTGCAACATATATTTCTTAATTCTTCATCAAATTTTTGCCCTGATGGCAATGGATATTTTCTTTCTTTATAATACTTAGAATATTTCATCTTAGGTACTAACTTACCTTTATTAGACAATGTTAAGTCACCACCAAACTTAACATAATTGTTTATCAAAAATCTATTGTATTTGTAAATGTCATCAAAAACATTAGATAATTTATTATTGAAGTTATATTTTACGGCATTGAATGAATAGTTTGGTAAACCATATATGCATAGTCCATTCACCAGACAATCTATCATGAATGATACGTCTTCAAAACATTCCTGATTATCATTTGGATAATCAACTTTATCTTTTGTATTGTTTAAGTTGATAGCTAACAATTGAATAGGATATATGTTTTTGTTTACATTAGGTTTATTTTGTTCTTTTGTACATAGTAATCCTAAGAAACCGAATCTTGATGCAGAATATAGTCCACCATCTGGATAGCTTTTTACTAATTCAATAAGTTTTTCATATAGATTGTCTATTGGAATAGAAAGCTGTTTGAATGACTTATTTGACTTTGTTCTAGTTTTATAATCTATATAGTATGCATAAGGTTTGATGTCATCATCCGACCACATTAGTACATCATATCCATTGTCTATTGCCCAATGATATCCAAAATATCTTTTTTCTGCTATATTTTTTGCATCACAATACAACAAATCTATATGATTGACTAATGAATTGTATTCATCTTTATTGGGATCATTGTTTTGGATTAACAAAAATATGTCTATCTTATTTCTTATATAAGAATCTTGTGATTCTAACCAATTGATAAGTCGTTGATTTCTGTTTTTGTAAACAGTAATTAACAAACACGTTTTTAACATAAAATTTGACAAATGCTTTAATAAAAATATTGCCAAAGCATTTGTCAAACAGTTTATCAATCTAAATACCCAAGTTGGGTAAGGTACTTAGTGCATATTGCATTTCCATAAAGATAAGCAATGATACTTTTCATAGGATCATTTATGATATATGAAGTAAGCTTCATCCAGATGATACCAACAATTATTTTCTCATTGATATCAATAGGCATACTATCAAGATTAATCTGGGTGATAGACTTGCCATCTCCAGTTGGATAATCTATCATTATGTTAATTCTACTATCAACTATGATATTTATGTATGGAGCACTATTGAATCTAGAATATCCATTCAATCCATAACAGAACTTAGCAATGTCATATTCAGCCATTCCTAATCCTATTGTCTTAAGATTTCCAAAATAACCTCGTGGATCAATGAAAACAACATTTCCATCTTCATCTATCATAGTATTGTCTGTATTAGGATCACCATGGCAAAGACATGCATGAAAATTGTCTTCATTATCTTCATACCATCTTTCTATCTTACTCATCAAAACAAAGTAATCTTTAGTAATCTTCATTCCATCAATGTACTTTATTTTGCTTTGATCTATGAAATAGTCTATCAACTTTTTGCATGGGGTAACACGGGCATTGATTTTTCCTACTAGTTCATTATAAAATGCTTTCTTTATATCTTTTTCATCATCTTTTATATCTATATTAGTATCATTAAGAATACCCAATCCATACATTACTTTATGAATCAATTCTACATGTTTTCCATTTTCATAATACCAATTCTGGGCTGTCTTACCATTTACTCTCTTTAAGATCAATTCATTCTTATCTTTATCATATCCTAGTTTCTTAGCAAGAACTGGAACATTACCATAGTCATCATAAAATTTGTTCTCTATTTTTTGAAGTTTGATAGCATCATCTGTCTTAGCTGTCTTTATCACTTTGTCACCTTCAAACTCTATCTTGTTGAAATACCTACATGTGTTCTCTGTCTTCAGTGAAATAAGATATGCTTTTTGATCCTCTTCTGAACGTATTTCCTTGTCCCATGTCTCAATTGTAATGTCTTTGAGAACATTTCCTAATAAGTCAATTTTTGAAATTACTTTTACATTATTATATACATCAATATTATGCATCAAGAATCTATTCAATAAATTTTGATATTCTTGATTTGGTTCATATACATAAATATTTCCATCATAAGATTTCTTAAGGTCATCAATCTTCTTTTCAATCAATGTCTTATCACCATCTGTTACAAGATAAAATGGAAATATTCCTTCAAGTGTAAGTTCAACATAATATTCTGCTGGAACATGTGACTCTATGACTAACAAACAATTTCTTTTCATATATTTCTAAATAATTTAAACAATTAAAATATAGATACTATCTAAGATTATTCAAAAGATTTGTTACTTTTGTTTGCAATGTTCCAGATGGATGACTTTTTTGCAATCTTTTACACATATCTATCATCCCAAGTTCTTTTGAATTGAATGCATTTGATATTGCCATTGACATAATCACTTCAAATATCACATTAGATGTTGCTGGTACTATTCCATATCCATCAAGCTCACCTGGATCTATATTGACATGACAAACAAAATCAATATCATCACATGACTTTACTTTTCTAAGTTGAATTTCATTTGACATGCATATCATTACTATCTTACAACTTGGTCTTAATTGCTTCATATACTTGAAAAGAACATAAAGCTCGGATGAACAACCAGACTTTGACATTGCAATCAACAATGATGGTTTGTCCATTGACACAGGACCTAAGTCGCCATGACCAGCAAGACATGCATCTATGAATTGCCCATCAACCATTATTGACTTCAAAGTAGCAGCATTCTTTTGTGCTACATATCCTGGCTTACCTATTCCTGTCAAGTATATTGTCTCATTGTTCAATATAGATTGTTTTATCATTTCTGACAATGCATTGATGTTGCCCATAGACTCTTCATCATTTCTAATCTTATTCAATGAATTCAAACAATCAATTATAAAACTGTCATTTATCATATAAGTTCATTAAATTCAAATACTATTATTATATATAAATAGTAGGTGTGGAATACACCGATTTTAAGCGACAACTGAATGCAATCAATTTGCTTTCTTAGGTCGAAGATACCACTCTTTAGAGTGGTGTTAGTTCACTTGAATATTACTTTTTGAATATAGACATTCTAATGTCAAACATTCATATTTTTCATAAATAAATTATACCAAAAACTAATGAATCTAAATTTGATTAAAGGCCTTGAATTTGCTGACAAGCTTAACATGACAGAGGCTATCACCGAATCTGGTAAGGAATTCTTGAAGTCTTACCGTGGATATCTTTATACAAATCCAGCAACTTATGGCCTAGTCAATGGTTTCATATCTGAAGCATGCAATCATAAGTATGACAATGGCGTTGCTTCTATTCTAGAGTCAGTTCTAAAATATGTTACAGAAAACAAGATAAGTTGGAAGATTGCAAGTGCATGTGAGATCATTGAATCTTCTAATGACCCATACAACTATATAGCTAAGGAAGGATGCAAGACTGCAGAGAAACTTCTTGAAATGAATGAGTCAGAAGTAGTGCAGTACATCAAAGCTGGTGCTCTCAAGTCTATCCAATATATTCCTGAGTTCCGCAACATCTGTAAAGAAGTATATGGAACAATGCATGTTGATGAAGTACGTACACAGCAATATAGCTTGACTAATCCACTTTCTTATGCATTAGTAAATGAAGGTGAGACATGGTTCTGTGTCAATGGTTTGACATATTGCATCAAAGAAGGAAAAGTAGAGAACAAGATGTGTAAAGATCAAACATTCAACACTATCAACTATCTATTGCCTAACTTTGAAAAGGTAGATGAATCTCTTGTATTTGCTTGGACTCCTAATTTTGGCGAGAAACCATTCACATTTGTACTTACTGAATCTAGTATACAGTTGAAGAAGGAAGGAATAATTGATGAATCATTCAACAATACAACTGACTTCAAGATTTATAGTGACAATCTTTCACAGACAATGTTTGGTGCTACTAAGACTAACTTTATGAATATTGTTGCTAATGTTGCAACAGTACAGGAAGGAATGGACAACATCTGTGAAGTTGACAATGCTAAGATTCTAGAATGTGTTGATGGAAGTGTAGCAACTATAGTTGAAGGTACAGAAAATGTTGCTTTGACTTGGAACCGTAGTGCCCAAGTAAGATGCAATGAATGCCAGACATTTGATTATATACATGAAGCATTAGATCAAATCAAGTCATTGGAGAACATCAATCTTAGAGAGAACTATAAAGCAAGAATAGATGAAGACTTAAAGAAGGAAGATCCAGAAGGATATTTTAACATCAATGAGCAATTGAAAGCCAACAAAGATGCTAAGATTGAGTCACGTCGTCAAAAAATTCAACAACTTGCTGAATCTTACAAGAATGATCCAACTAAGATTGCTATTCTTTCTACTTTAAGTAAAGAACTTGCTTTATTGGAAGAAACAACTGATAAAACACCAGCAAAAGTACAAAAAGTACATTTTAACATTCAACGTAGCCAACTTATACCAAAAGATGATGTTGACGAATATCTAAAAAAGAATAAGAAAATATCTATTTATTTTGAACCAATAAGCAGTGTATACGATGACTATTTGCTTAGAAAAATGCCTTGTAAAGAATTTGTTCTAGATGATTGTGATTCTAATGAATTTGAATTATGTACATATTCTTGGATAGTTGATCCAATACTTAACTTAAAAGAAAAAACTAGAAACTTATTTAAGAAATACATAGATAAGCTTCCTAAAGGTGTAATAAAAACTTTACTTGTTGCATCAAGACATAGTGGATTGGAAGGTCAAGGAGATTTCAATAACTCAGTAGAAAATGATAAAGAGATTGAAAGATTTATAAACACTTCATTCAAAATGTTTCTTTTAACACCAGAACAATCAGAAGATATTAAAAAGAAGGGTGTTAAAATAAAACCAAATCTGATTAATCAATATATGACTTCAACTGGTAGATTTGAACCTGTAAAAGATTTGTAAAAATATTATATGAAATGAAGAGGAGAATCTTTAAAGATTCTCCTCTTTTTATGATTATAAATAAATCACCAGGATGGCGGATTAATACCAACCTATATAATTTATAAGTCAAGTAATTTAAAGTTGCCTGTGTGACCCAGGCGCCATCCTGGGGACTCCTGTGATTTTATTCTTCAAACTTAAAATCCATATTTGTTACATCATAAGTTTGATTATTGATAGTAAAGTAAAAACTTTTAGAACCATTGTTATTTGTATATACTTTAGATTCTTCAAGAATTCCAGTTAAGTCAGTATATGTGAAGTCTTCACCATTCCATGTTTCTTTTGCATTCTTGATTGTAACTTTGCATCCAATCATTGCCTTGAACATGTTATTGAAAATGTTAGTGAAGTTTGTGAAAGCATTTGTATTCATAATTATAATTTTTAAAGTTCTACATTTAATTTTTATTACATACTAAATATAGAACTTTTCTAAATTATTTCAAAACAATTTTGATTAAATGTTCATACCTTGAATTTCTTTGTATATATAGTGCTGTTCATCATCTGAAGCTTTATGACTTATTTCTAATAAATAAAGTTCATTCTTATCCATTCGCTTCCATTTGTCGAAATCTATATAACCAAGAATTGATCCTATGAATATGCTTGGATCTTTCACATATTTGATCATTTCATCTGTCCATAAAGTTTCAGATATTTTAGAAACAATAGGAAGATGCATTTTCTTGTCAAGCTCTAGATAATGATCTTTTTCTTTTTCTCTTTCTCTGTATTTCTTTACTGTTATTGTAACAAAGTCATTGTAATTAAGATTAGAGTCACCAAACTTAGAAAACTTATGGGCATTGTCAAATACTTGGTCAACACATCTATACCATGCATGTGGTAGTCCTTGTATGTAGTTCAAATATTTCTTTCCATTGTTGATGTTCCAACTATTGATTAAGTTGCCAATTACAATGTCATCACATATGCCTTGATAAGCAAACATGATACCATTATCAACAATTGATGGTTTGTAAACCTTTTTGTTTGTCAATATTCCATTTCCACGTGGATAGATGCAAAGTGGCCAAGGACAACATGCCTCTGATAAACTATACAAATCAGATCCATAAGTAACGTTAGGACTTGCTAAGTTATGAATGAAGTCATTCAATACAGGAACATTCACATAAGTACTAGTATTTGTGCGGAAAATCCAATCTGCCTTATATTTATCATAAATGAATTTGTATGCCATCCATGTCTTCTTGAATGTCCATTTCATATCATCTTCACATGCAAGATGAAGAATCCATACATTCTTTTTATTCTTGTATTGGTCGAATTCTGTCTTCATATACGATCCACCATCGTAGTACACAAGACCAACATTATCAGGTAATTCCTTAGCCCATGTTTGCAATGCTAAGTCAAATTCATCTTTGAATGTAAAACCATCACAGATGTTAGCATTAGCTCCCATCACTAATATGAACAAACTTGGATATTTATCTTTTAACATAAAATCTTTTCCTTAAATATGATTCAACTTCTCATCTTCTATAGCATACTTCTTTGCAAGTTCTTTGAACTTCTGAATATCTTCTTCTGTCATTTTTTCATTGACATTATGATTATAGAAAAGATGATTACCCATCATAATTTTAGTATGCTTCTTTCCTTTGATGTCTCTTGTATAGAAATAACCATCTTCTTTCTTACTATAGAACTTCTTTGGATCCATTATAGCTTCAGCTGCTTCTATTGGAATAGGAAGTGCACCACACCTTAATGCAAATGTTGCAGCCTTTGAGGAAAATTCACCCCATACATTACGTTCCATTCTCTTGAAGTCTTCTTCTAGTATCTTCTTCAAATACTGTGCATTTCCTTCTGATGCCGCACAAGCAACTATCTTACGACCTCTATTCTTTGTTCTATCATTCAAATATACATCAGTACCAGCATTAGGGTGTTTCTTGTCAGCATACAATGCAACAGCAACAATCTTTCCATCATTTCTATATAGTTTTGCAAAATCTGCTTTAGTAATGATGTCTTCTTTCTTATCTATACCCGAGCAACCACCAATATCCCGATATCCATATTCTATAATGGCAAACATATCATTACCATATTTATCTACTAATTCTTTAATGTTTTCCTTATTTGTTCCAGATACAAAATGTTCTTCTATATATTCTGATAATCCTTTCATCTTATGGGATAATTAATGTATTTTTATAAAAATTGTCTACTTTAGGAATGATTTCGTATATCAAATTCTTATAAGCAGGAATCAAGTATTTTTCCTTTTCTTCATTTGTCAATTGATGTCTTCCATTAGGAATTATATACTTTGTCAAGAAATTTCTATGAAACTCAGTTGGAAGAATCTTCTTTCTTCCTATTACTCCATCATTATCACTCCATACCAATACACTATAATATCCATCTTCAGAGTCATCCCATCTATATCCATTCCAATGCTCCTTAGTAGCAAACAAAGGATGTTCTTCAGAATATTTTACTAATGTATTGACAAGATGTTCATCATTATCTGAAACTAACTCAATAGTTGACTTCAATGTAATATCAGACACTGGATTAATAAGTAAGCTTGGCAATGAACAAATACTTGCAACATGCATAGCATACCAACCTCCTAAACTAGATCCAATGATGATGTCAATGTCCAAATCATGAACAAGTTGACAAAGATATGGAATACTTTCATCTGGATGTCTTTGATCATATTTAAATGAGTAAACTTCAGAATTTGGTAAGTTCTCCTTCAACCAAGTAGCTGTATTACTCTCAGGAGAACTTCCATAACCATATATGTACAATACTTTCTTTTTCATTTCTTTACCATTCTGTTGTCTTAATAGGATAAGGAACAAACATATCTGTTGACAAAGTATTGATGTCATCAAACAACATAGGATATTTTGCTAATGACTTTACACCTAAGTACTTCATCTTGCATGATCTCAAGTTATCCATTCGTCCATCATACCTCGAATTAAAAGCCCGAGAATCAGTATCATGGCACCATCCCATTGTATTGTCAGCTGCTAATCTGATCTTATTCCATGAAGTGCTATACTCTTTTGTCCATTCCCCATCTTCCATCACATAGTCATACTTCTTATATTCTAACTCACAAATATGTCTATTGTAATGCTTCTTATTGCTATATGAATAATCTATGTAAGAACGATGTTCAAATCTAGCAACTAAGACTTCCATGTTCTTTTTATCTTTGTTAAGAATATGATAAGTATAGTTGCATCTTGGCATGACTTTCACATCTTCTTTCTTTATTACATTACCAAATGCATCTTTTGTACCTGTGATGTCAACAAGCATCATCTTGTATGCATCATCTAATGATACCCATCCACATCCATCATCATTATATTCTTTATAAGAAGAAAAATGAACAAGATATGTGTATGTGAGCTTATATGAATCATTAATGATTGGCTGGAATCCATCAAGAACATATACATAAGGATTCTTGAATGGACTAGATGTCTTATATACATGACCAAGCTTCAAGAACTTTGGATCTAACCAATTAGAATAATTCTGATACTCTAACAAGTTTCTATCATATTCTTTTGGATGTGCTTGCTTTACATATTCATTAAAACCTAATACATTTACTTTTCTCATAATTTTTAATTTTTACAATGATAAAATAGTATCAATTAAAATAATTTCAAAAATTATGCTATTTCTCTTGCAAATGCTATAGCCATCTTCTTGCAATCATCTAATGTCTTAGCTTCTAATGGGTCATTCTCTTGCTTCAACAATTCATAACCTACTTTACCAGGTCCAGACTTAGCACCTATTCCAAATCCATAGATAGCACGATGAGACCACCCGTACCATTTCTGCTCTTTTTCTGAGAAACCTATTGAATTCACTTTATGTGTTGCATCTATCTTCTGTGGAACAATTCCGTGCTTGTCAAAGAACTTTTGCAATGGACTATCATCTTTACTTTCAATAATTGTTAGTCCTTCATATATGATACTATCTAAATTAATTTTCTTAATACACGATGGTCTAATGTTGTTATAAGTATATATCACATTCTTGGATTCTATATTATCATCAATATAAAAATTTGATACATTATGAAATTTAATCATCTCATCATTCATTATGTTCACTTTTAATAAGTCACATTCAGAAACATTATACTTTAATTCTTTTAAAAATCAATAAAGTCATTTTTATTTTTTCTTATGTCAACACAACAATATAAATATATTCTTGATGATATTGACCTATACATGTTGTTTTTACATCTTAATCCTTCTTTCAATATTTTTTCTGTAAATTCTTTATTGCATAAATGATACATTATCCCATAATTCTTACTAACTATATCATTAGCTTTCTTTGAAAATACTGGTTCTACTTCAATAATATTTTTAGATTTTGATGATGCTTTGTAATTAAAGAAATTCATCAATATAATTATTTTCTTTTCTATTTCTGTTTTTCTTGATGGATTATAAAACAACTGCGCATCATTTTCATTATTAAATATTATTTTGAATGACTTTGCATTATCATTTTTTGTCTTATTTACCAGATTTTCAAATCTTATATTATCAAATATTTTTTTAATTCATTTTGTAATTTTAATGATGAATGACTCATTATTAAAGTTTCTTCTATCATATTGCATGTATTACAAAATATTTCTTTGTTTGTACTTGAAACATTTCCAAACAAATCTTCACAATCTATTGATAATCTTTCTGTTGTAGGCCAAAATCTTGGATTATCATAATCTACTTCATATTCATCTATATATTTTTGTAATGTCTTCATACCTTTAACTATAAAATTTGAATCTCTTTTGCATTTCTAATGGAAATGAATTCTTCATTTGATAATAGAAGAATCCAAATGATCCGTCTATGATATAAGTCTGACACCAATCTCCATCATATCTGATGCCTCTACCTATTGATTGTATGATAGTTCTCAATGTCTCATTCTGATACCATCCTTCATACAAGTCTGCCTTTCTCTTGACAAGCCTTGATCCAAGATATGGGTAGGGCATCTTCAACATGATGATGAATCTGCATTCATCTCCAGGTAAGTCAATTCCTTCATTCAACGTTGGACCTACCAGTATTGTGGACTGATCCGTCTTGTTATGATACTCTATCAAGTCTCTCTTTTCCTTGGCATCATTGTATAGCAACATTCTATCTTTCAATTCATCAGGTGCTTCTTCATATATTCTTTTTGCTAAGTCATAAGTCCAAGTCTGAATGATTCCTTTCTTGTTAGCATATCTATTGCAAAGTTCATAAGTTGCTTTCTGTACTTTAGGGAAATTCTCTTCTTTGAATTTCTGACTCATCTTCCATCTAGACAATACATATATAGGACTATTAGTGAAGTCAAACAATGATGGCAAGTTGTCTTCTATGGCGTCATCTATGCCTAAGTTCTCTTCAAAAGACTTCATGTTTCCTATAGTAGCTGATGTCATAACTACATGCTCAGGACCAAGCAACAAGAAATTCTTAGCTATGAAGTCTTCTTTTGCACATTGTAAGTCAATAGTCCTTTCCTTCTTCTTAGCCATCTTGCCGGTCTTTGGATTGAACAACTCTATAGCATGCTCATTAGGTGTGACAACAACATATTCTTTGTTATCTTCCCCAACAATCACAGACAAATATGTATTAAGCATTGATTCATGTCTTTGTTGCCATTCACATTCCTCATATACTTCATATTCAGTAGAAGACACATATCCTTTTCCTTTGATGTTAGCAGACAACTTTTCCATTATTTTCTCTACCATTCCATTGAATTGACTTATCTTGTTCTGATAGGCCTTCACTTTGTCCATCAAGATAGCATTGTCTTGACAATCATACATTCCATCAAACAATCTATCAAGTTGATCTTTCAATTGACTGTGAGTGCTAGCTACATCAGTTGACAAACTAGACAATTCCTCTTGCCATTCATCAGCAAACATATTGTTGTTCAATGACATAGCATAGTCATATATATGAAGAAGCTTAGATAGATTAGTATCTTTCACTTGTGGACAATATGCACCCTGGAGCAAATCTGGTATGTTGTGGCATTCATCACAGAATACTACTGGTCTAACTGACCATCCATATGAGTCACCATCAGCAAAATGCCCAGCTACTGCTCTAAAGTACATCTGATATGTCATTATAGTTACCTTAGACATTAAAGCTTGTCTTCTTGCTTTTATGTATGGACAAAATCTAGAGCAATCATATCCAACTGATTCTGCTAATGTAGGATTAAGCAAAGTCTTCCATGATACTTTAGCTACTTTGCATTCACCTTTAGTAACTTCTTTGTTGTTCTTCTGACATACATAGTTTGAAGAACCTTTGATTCTACCTATCTTGTACTTCAATTCTTTGTGAGAATCAATGAAGTCATCATATTGCTTCCATAATGACAAGTCTGAGCAAAGCAAAAAACTCTTCTTGTCATAGTATTCTGACAAAGTTAATGCAGCTAATATAAGTATGATTGATTTTCCGGATCCAGTTGGTGCTTGTACAAGATGGGATTGCTTTCCATTATCACTCATACAATTACGAACTATCTTAGCAACAATTTCAAGTTGATTTTCTCTGAACTCGAAATTATCACCAAGATTTTCTCTTGCACATTTTTCTATGTTGTATTCTACTTCGTTAATCATAAATTCTACTTCTTATATATAGAATATAGAATCATGACAATGTCTTTTCATACCAATCTTGTGCATACTTTGCCATTGCATAAGAATCTGCTAGGTCATCCTTCTTTATATCAGGGTTGAACTCTGGAAATGTTGAGTTGAATATAGAAAGCATCACATCTTTGTTTGAATTTCCTGCACCAGAAAAAAACTTCTTGATTTCTCCAGGTGGCGTCACAAGCAATGTACCAACTACAGTATGATGATGAAGTCTATCTCTTATCAAATAATTCAATCCAGCTAAGTCCATGACTGCTGAGCTTTTGATGCTACCATAAGAAATTCCTTCCATACATATTGTAATTGACTTCACTTTAGATTCTGATGTCTGAATGTTCCATTGTCTTAGAACTTCATATATCACATTATATATAGTATCTGCTATGTTAGACAAGTTGTGTGCTTTTGCAAGCTCCCTTTCATGAGCATTGTTAGTATCCTTCACATGCTCTTTTTCATAAGTGCAATAATGAAAGATGTCAGAATATTCTATAGCGGCATTCTTCTCTTTCTTGGTGTAATGATCTTCATGGACGATGAAAAATTGACAATAACCTTCGTCATTTGTTATTGTCATACCAGTACTATTTATTGATGGGTCTATCCCTATAAATACATTCATTGAAATAAGATTCTCTATTTACTATAGAAAATAGATGAACATAGAATCTTATTTCAATTAATTTAATTTAAAAAATGTTAATGAACATCACTTTCAGTTCTGTTCAAGAACTAAAGTTAATTTTTCTTTTTGTCATCTTTGATCATAAATGACCATTGGAGCATAAACCACGCAGCTTCTCTCTCAGCACGATACTTAGGAAGCTTCATTCTCTTTCTAAGAATAGGAACAAGATGTTCATCCTTCCATTTATTATGATCTATAGTTGTCCAAGTATGACGTTGATACCAATCTTCTATTGTTTGACATTCCTTCAATATTTCTTCTTCTGATCTTTTGTCACCAATGTATCTAAACATATCTATTACAAGAGAATAGACTAATGATGGACTAGTTCTTCCATTCAATACTGAATTTTCCCATCTCTCTAACTTACCATTCAACATTTCATCGAAGGTAAATAAGCTATAGTTGTTGTATTTCTTTCTATCTTCTTTCTTCATAATATTATGTATTATTGTATTTTCAAAAAGAAAATAGAATACAGTAATGTGAATTTCAATAATCTTAATTAAATCAACTCAGGGACTTTTAAAATTCAAATCTGATAAATTATATATCTAAGGTGGGATCCGCCCATCTCGTGACCCAGGCGCCATCCTGGGGACTCCTGTTATTCTATTGGCGATCCATCATAATCAATGTATGTTTTTGAATTGTCTTTTCCCCTACATTCTTCATCCAATTTTGGATCATTATTCAATTCATTCTTTGATGATGAGTTTCCATCTATAGTAATGTCATAATAAGGATAGTTCTTGAATCCAGTATCCATTCTTTCTTTTTCCATCTTGCTTTCTTCTATAGGTTTTTCAAATGGATAAGAAGAATCAAATCTATTGTTTCCATCAGTTTCTATGAACTGGTAGTCAAAATCTGTATATTTGAATATGCATCTAAATGTAGATGATTGAGCTAATGGCTGAGTATAGTCAAATTGCAGCATATCCATTCCATCTATGACAGGATGATCTAATACAATTCTAGAATATACACATCCATTTTCATTCAAAAGATCAACATTGAAGTTGAAGTCTAAGTTCTTATTTAGATTGCTAGTATCTCTAGAATATTGATAGCAGAAACTTTCTAGCAACAAGAAATAGTTCACATATCCTAAAGTATGTCTAAAGTCTATGTTCAATGTATGATCTACTAATGCTAATGGTGAAGCTACACTTCTATAGTTTACATCACTAGATCCACCTTGAAAATAGTTTTCTTCAACTCTACTTGGTGTTCTTATTGGATTTCCATGACTAGTTTGCTGCTGTGCAATTGTTCCAGATGAAAATCCAAGAACTTCTACCTTCTGTATAGTCTCATTAAGAAACTCTATAGGTTTAGTTATGAAGCTATGTGATTCCTTCAATATTCTAGTATACTTTTCTTGGATTTCATCAGGAATGAACTCATCTGGTAAGATGAGTCTAAATCCATCTCTTTTTCCTGGTAATGAAAACATATATTAAATCATGTTTTTATTTGTTTGTGTTAGGGGTCTTATGATCTTTAACATTTTTTGATTTGCTTGTTTGACTATATCTTTTATGACTAGTAGATGCATTGTCTACAGAACCTGTTGCCTCATGATAACCATCATTGTTTCCACCACCATCAGGTAAGTTAGAAGTATCTGATTGGTTTGATGCATCATTAGTTGTATCCTGCAATGCAGTTGGATCATCCCCCATAGGATCTTGTTGTACTTGCTTTACATTTACTTCAACTGGTTTATTCAGCAATGTTGATATCTTTGAAATAGATTCTTTTATTGCTTCATGACGTTTCTTTTGCATTTGATCTGCTTTGTCTATTGTCTTAGCAGATATTTGAAGTTCTCTTACAAGCTTGTCAAGAACAACAGCTAATTTGTTTGCTAAAGCATTAGTAAGCTTGTCAAGTCCACCAAGACGTGATGCCATCATATTCAAAGACATTACTAGATTTGACATTGTCTGGGTCTTTGATAAGTCCAATGAGTTGATGCTCTTAGTAAACAATGACAAGTCTTTTACTTCTTTAGCAAATTCTTTAGAACTCTTGACATTGTTCATCTCTACATTCAACCCCTTGACGGCATTCATTACATTCTCATATCTTGATGTGTCTTTTGGAGCTTTTTTGTATATTGCAAACAATATGTCCATATTTTCTTTGTATGCCTTTATAACTGGCTCAAACATTTCCAATTGCTTGCTTAGCTTGCTTATGTCCAGGAATTCAAATGTATCAGATATTCCTTTCACCATGTTCTTAGACATATCAGACAAAGACATTACTAATGATGATATTTGTTCTTTTGATTCCTTCTGAAGTCTTTCTTTGAATTTATTTATCACTTTGTAAGATTCTATGCAAGTTGTAAGCATGTTATTGTATGACAAGAACTGCTTAGAAAGTTGTTCAAATTCTTTGTCTTCTATCTTAGGCATCTTAGATATAGCTCTGCTTATAGAATATGGTAGTTGAGTAAGCATGGCATCAACTATCTTATTTAAGTCATGTATAGATTCATCTTTAGTGAACTTAGATTTCAATTTGAATATTTCAGAATATGACGATGTAATAGAGTTCAAAAGTTTGACATAGCTATCATAAGATGATGATATGATCTTTATGTTGTCCTCATGATTTTCAAACAAAGGCTTAAGATTTTCTTGAGTGTTATCCATAGTAGCATGCATGATGGCATTAGGTACAGAAGACATCATTGATTGAATTACTAAGCTAAGTTTGTCCATTTCCTCTTGACCTAGCTTCAGATCTAATATGCTCTTTATAGATTGAACAGTTTCTGACACTATCTTTCCTAATCCACCTAAGCAACACTTTACTTTAGCAAATGGACTAGTGCTACCATCATTATTGAACCATCCACTATCTTCAAACCATTCCTTATGATTATCATATACTGACATCACAGCAGCTGGAATGCAAGACATGATAGCCATCACATTCTTGTATACATTTCCATCTTTCTGCAACTCTTCTCTCTTTATGCTTCTAAATCTTCCTTTAAGAATGTTTCCCTTTTCATCATACATCTGTATTCTCATGTCGGCAACATCCTTCACACCCTTAGCAGTATCAGATATCAATGATCCTATTCCTCGTAATGCAGTGACAATCTGTGCAAATCTAGAACAAGTACCATCTTTGAACACTAAAGATGTGTCTTCAAACATCCATTTTGTCTTTGGATCATTTCCAAGATTCAATATAGCATTTCCAAGACATGTCACTATAGTCTTCACATTTTTTCCTGCGGCTTCAAAATCCCCACCAGACATAGATCTAGTTCCCATTTGCTTTCCATTAGAACCATATATAGGTATTCTAAGCTCTGCCATGTCTTTTACACCTTTAGCAATGCTAGATATCATCTTTCCTAAACCTGTGCATCCAGTAACAACACGACCAAATGGTGTCTTCACTCCTATCATATTTCCCAGCCATCCGCTGTCAAACATTCCTTCTGGAGCATCATTATAAACTTTTATGATAGCATCACCTAATGTAGTAACTATCTTACTTATGTTAGTGGCAGCATTATTGAAGTCAGTATCTGTAAGATGTCTATATCCTACTTTGTCTGTTCCTTTGTATATAGGAATCTTCAATTCTGCCATCTCTTTCACCCCTTCAGCTATCTTAGAAATCATCTTACCCATGCCAGTGCATGACTTCACAACTCTAGTGAAAGGTGTGTCTATTCCTAAGAAATCTCCTAAAGTCCCATTAGTAAACAATTCTTTATGATCCTTGTAAGTATCCATTACAGAACCACCTATTACAGTAATTATATTCCTTATGTTTTCTGCCGCAGACATAAAGTCAGCATCAGTCAAACTTCTTCTTCCAATTACTTTTCCATTGTCATCATATATAGGTATAGAAAGATTAGCATAGTCTTGTATTCCTTGAGAAAGCTTAGACATCATAAATCCAAGACTTGATACAGTACCAGCTGCAGCTACTATCATAATATCTAATAATGGATTCATGAATGGCTTAAGTTCCCATATAATGCTAAGCATTGATTTTATGTCATCTGTTATGATGCTAGTATCTATTCTATCAAGCTTAGAAGCCATGTCCATTACCTTTATTATTTCTTGCATAGCCTTTCCAGCTAACCACACACATCCAATGATTCCTGCTAATGCAGCTTCACCAGCAGCTAATGCAGCACCACCAAATCCTGCAGTTGCAAGAGTCAAAGATCCAAGGCCAATTACACCACCAGCAAATACAGCTAACACAGCTACTGTTGTTCCTATAGTAGCCCAAATTCCAGCCCAGTTTCCACCTACCATGTCACGAAGCTTGACTATCTCTTTCATTGCCATGCCTGATAGTCCAACACAAGCAATGATACCTATCAAAGCTAAAGTACCTTCTTTAAGTTTTCCTTCGACTTTACTAAGAAGACCAAGTATAATAGCCATTCCACCAACAAGAACTACTTCCATTCCTATGAATCCCCAGATAGCAATGTCTAGCCCCGGATTGTTCATCATCAGCATACCGGCAACCAATAATGATACAGCAGAAACACCTATCAATGCGGATAACGCATATCCAATGAACAATGACTTCTCATTTATTATCTTTCCAGCAAATCCATAAGCTATTGTTATTCCAGATATGAATAATCCTAATGTTACGGCAAATACTATAGTAGCTTCTTTCATATTAGGTATCATCATGAACAATCCACCAACTAACAATGTAGCTGCTGATATTGCAACTAATTCGGTGAATTCATGTGCTATTGCCATTCCTTTTGTACCATTGATAATCTTTTCGGCACCTAAATATGCAGCAGATATTCCTAACAAGAACACACCTAATGTAACAGTGAACCCTATTGCAGATAAGAACATTCCATCAATGTTCATAAAAGCAGCACCTAACATAAGTATAGCTCCTGATATTCCAACAAGTATGGCGAATTGCTTAGCATCATCTATAGATTTGTCTGTAGTCTGTCCAACACCTAACTTAGCACCGATCATATTTGCTATGAAGTCACCTCCTGAATAAGCTAACTTCATCAATAACACAAACATACCAAGTTCTACGGCAAACAACATTGCTGTAGCAAACAAAATAGGATGCTTAGTCATATATATAGTGGGAAGAAGCAATGTTAGTCCGGCAATTCCTATTAGCAAAGCAAACTCTTCAGCTGATGACATAATGTTCTTCATCTTGTTGCTAGCTAAAGTATAAGCACCTATCACACCAGCTATCATCATAGTCAATGAGAATGCAAATCCAATGACACTTCCTGTTGGTAGGAATTTATTGACTGCAGCACCAAATGCTAATATCAATCCAGACTTCACAACCAACTTTATGAATGACTCTGATATCTCTATAGTGTTTTCTATATGCTTACTAGCTAAAGCATAGGCAAAAGTTATACTACCTATGAACGCTGATAATGACAAAGTGAACAATATAGCATTACCAAAAATACCAGGTATCATCATAACAGCAGCACCTAACAGAAGAGTAGCTCCTGATAGATATACTAATAAAGCAACATTTTCAGTTTGCTTAAGGGCTTCATTCATTCCTTTAGTAGCAAGATTATAAGCTCCTATCACCCCAAGTATGAATGTTCCTAATGCAAATGTAAATCCTAATACAGAATCTATGTTCATTAATATGAACTTACCAATGACAGCTGAAAGTACCAATGTTCCAGTAGCAATAGCAACAACTATTCCAACTTTCTTCAATCTTTCAAACAAATCATCATCAATACTTATAGTATTCAACTTTTCAATTAGCTTTATCAATGATGAAGTGGCAATAGACATAGCTTTGAATCCTACAATACTTAATGGTGCTATCAATCCTAGAGTTGCTCCCATCATAGATATCACTGACAAATCAGATATCAATTTCTCAGATTTCTCAATGTTTGCAACTAAATTGTCTGGTATAATTATTCCGTCTTTTCCCTGTAAGTCATCTAACAATTCTTTCAATGAATCTATGAACATTTCTGTTACTTTCATAGAAACTTTACCTAGCAACATAAATGGAATAGACAATGATGAATATATTGCTATCTTTGATACATTCTCAACTATATCTTTAGACCTTCTTATATTTTCTTGAACTGATTCATCTGTTATAGCAGAATCATTCATGCTAACTATGTGAGTAGCTAGCAAGTCTAATTCATTCAAGAAATTCAATGATTTCTTTAGTCCATTTATTCCACCTTTGCTTATCTTGTTAGTTATAGATGCTAATACCATTATGTTGTTGATGCTCCATAATGTATTCATTGCCCCATTCAAGTCTTCATTAGTGGATTCATTTCCTGCTAGTCTTCTTATTACATCTAATATGATAGAAAGCTTTCCGTTTTCACCTACTAAATTTTTCAATGAATCTATTCTTATTCTAGTCAATTGACTTATTGCTTTTCTATAAGCAAATGCGATTTCTATAGAAGAATTAGCTACCAATAAAGATTTGAATATATCTTTGAATTTTATTGATTTTCCTATTTCTATAGAACCTGTGGCAAATTGATCTACCAAGAATAACTTAGAATTTCTACCAATCAAATCGTTCTTATCTATCTCATTTCCTAATTCAATTATTTCATCCATCAAATATCTTATAGGTCCTTTAGAATTGTATATTCTAAGCAAAGACCATAAAGCCATCTGAGTATTCAATATTTGCTTTCTACTTGCATCTATCTGTCCTAACTCTACTAATTTGCTTATGAATACTACTAAACTACCTATAGACTTGAAGCCTTCTTTGTTTGACTCTTTAGCTCTTTCTGATATGTTCTTTATGATAGCTGATATGATTCCTTTGTTTGTCAATCCTATGTTAGTAAGTATGTTAGAATCCGTTGTCATCCAATATATGCTTCTTAGATTCTTCTTCAATACTTTCATAGATTGTTTGTCTATAGATGCTAATGTTGGAAGTGATTGAATTAAGCTTGATACATCAGATATAGCTTTATTGGAATTTTTTATTTTTCCATCAATCTTTCCAAGCCCTTCTATTATATTTGCAATTTTTGGAATAACATTGCTATTTATTGAATTTAAGAACTCAGTAAGTTTTTTAGTATTTATGTTTTTGCTTGCAATTTGCAAATTAGACAAATTACTAATTACACCATTAAAGTTAAGATTTAATTTATTGTTGTTGATATTGTTTAATGCTGTAGTAAGACCTTGGATTGCTTTCAATGAATTTTCTTCTATCTTTATGTCATTCAAAGAAATGTTAGAAGAACTTGACTTTTGGTTTTGTCCATTGGTTTCCATATAAACTAACATTCCCTTTTCTGGCCTGCTTAATACTTGATTTAAGTTCTCTAATGATGTATTTAGATTTCTAGAAAAACTTTGGATTTTTTGCTTTAATGAAGAATATTTTATAGTTGTTGCATCTTCCCCACCAGAAACAAATGTCATAATAGACATAATTCCATCTATGATTCCAACTTTATCTCTCTTTCCTAATGTATTTTCAACATACCCATTGTCAAATATCACTTTCTTAAAAGTTTTATCAATATCATGATTAATTTCTTTTATGTCTGACTTTATTGCATTTACAATTTGACTTAAGTCACCAGATACAGCATTGTCTTTCTTTTGCTCTACACCAGGCATCTTAAGACCTTTAGAATTTCTATCTTTTATAGAACTTAAATTACTTATGATTTTTTTGTTTGAAGCCATCTATTACAATCTTGTCTTTTCTTTATATATAAAAATTGAAAAAGAGGGAATCCTAGGATTCCCTCTTCAAATATTATACAAAATATTGGTTAAGCATTGTAATAAACAACTTTAGCAATTGTCCAAGTAAATGATAAAGAATCATTGAATATTTCATTCCCATCGCACTTTACTTTTACTGTTGCTTTTTTAGTTATAGTTTGATCACTTGAACTTCTTTCATAAGAACTTGGTTTGAATGATCTTTCATAAATACCAGAATATTGATTGTCATCCCAAGTAATTTCTGATGTTATCTTATGAGTATCATCACTTGCTAAAGTAATTGTTTCTTTATGATCTTTTTTCTCAACTGTTCCACAATTTTCATATTCATTATTAGCTGTAACAGAGATGTTTCCACAATTTACTGTTATAGAAATAGATCCATTAGATAATCCATTTACATTTACCCTATACTTATAAGTATTGTCATCAAATATAGAATAAGTTGCTTCTCCTGTATGATATCCGGTACCGGACTTTTTAGATATGCTAATGTTGTTTGATGTGTTTTTCCAATCAGATATGTAACCCCATCCAGTATTTATTGTAACTGTACCTCCATAGTTCCAAGATTCTGTTGCATATACTGGAGATTCTACAGTGGCATCACAATTTTTATTTCCGGAAACTGTAAATGTAACTGTATTTTTCTTTATTTCCCCACCATTCTGTGTTATTGTGATGTCACCATTATTGTTCCAACCAGCATTATCTTCCAATGAGAATCTTATTGTTTTTGCATTAACAGAAACTTTTTTTGATCCCAACTTATATTTGAATGGGTTGTTGAATATGCTATTTGTACTATTCGTCTCTACAGTAGGGTAATGATCTTCTGTAAGATTATCACCATTAGGGGCATTAGAAACAAAGCTATATTCAATTGACTCTTCATCTGATGTGCTTATTGACTCCCATTCTGAATATTTCCCATCACCTGTAGCTTCTTGATATTTCCAATTGAATGTTGGATTATCATCATTTTTCTTTCCACCTAGTGTGTATTCTATAGTTCCAGATTTTGAATTTACTGTTGTGCTATTATTTATATTTAAGTAATTCTTTCCAGATGGAGCACTTTTCACACTTACAGATATGCTTACTTTCTTTTCTGCACCAGGTGACCAAGCTGGCAATCCTGAATTTCTATGTATTACATATTTTCCTCCTTCAGCAGGAATAACTGTCATTTTCTCACCATTTTGTTTTGTTATCTCTGTAATTGTTTTATGACTAGTCCAACTTCCTCCAGTGTCCTTTAATACAATGTCTGAAGACTTATTTGTCTGGGTCAATGATTTATTCTTTATTTCTACATAGTCAGTATCATTAGTCTTTAGTTCTATAGTATAGTTCAATGGCTCTTTTCCTCTAGTAATTGATATCGATGATGGATCAAATGATATTCCTTTGTCATTACTTAATGTTAACGTTGCATTTACATCATCTGAAGCAAAAGTATTAGATAATCCAGATATTGTTGTTTCAGGTACTGATACGGATATTGATGTATCACTACTAGATATGTCAAATTGATCTATGTTGTTTATATTTGAATCAACTGTTATTGACCATTTCTTTGTTTTTGTGGTTTCTGATATTGTTCCATCACCACCAGATACAGTGCACCAGGATTTGTCACTGTTGCAAGAAACTGTAGCTGAATCTTTAGTTTGTGTAGAATCTGCGCTTCTGCCGGTTTGTGTTATAGTCTTAGTAAATCCTTGTACCCCGGCATCTTTTATCAAGGAGCTTATAGTTCCTTTTGATGCAGTCAAAGTCCAAGATTTGTCACTTACTGCAGGTTTGCTAGTAGTATTGAATTTAAGCGGATTATTTGAATCTTCAGAGATTTCAATGTCAAATGTCTCTCCAGTATAGTTTACATCATCTTTCTTTGATGGATTAGGTTTCATTGTTCCTGAAACACCACCACTATCATTATTTGGACTTATATTTGCAAATCTATAATAAAATGAACTATTTTGATTTGATATAGTTAAGTTTATGGATTTTGCCCAATTTATACCATCTTTAGACAATTCAAAATTAGCAGTGGTATCTTTGTTTGGTATGCTATAGTCCATTCCTGGAATGTCTTTTACTGTCAAAGTAAAGTCTGCATACGGAGTATCTATCCAAGAAGATCCATTTTGCTTTATAGTTGTCTTTATAGATGGATTTTTTATTGTATTTTGGGAAACATAGTTAGCACCTACATCAGAAGTTACATATACATATCTTTCTGATGTATTTGTTGCATATGTTACATCTAAAGCATAAGTGGTTGCTAAAGCACTTGAAACACCTTGATATTTTGCACTTATATCATCAATTTTCAAAGTACCTTTTATTTCTCCTTTCTTACCACTATTGTCTCCAACATTAAATGAATAGTTTCCATTTGAACTTGAAACATTGCTTATGAAGCTATCTGGGGATACTGTCCAATTGTAAGTAATCTCAGGACTAGGAGAATCTACTTTTCCACCAGATTGATAAATAGTAAATTTACCAGATGTTGAACTTTCTTTAGTAGGATTATATACATCAAATGTATAAGTTACTTCACCAGATCTATCATGTACAGTATCATTAGACCTATCAGGTTCTGTTGTAACAAATGCATTTCCTTCATTTGTAGAAGAAAATTTAAGCTTGTTTGTACCAGTACCATACATAGACAAAGTATTTGTTTTTAAGTCTATCAAATTAGGATCAGAACAAGAAACAGATACGGTTTGCTTACCAGAAACAGTACCAAATGTAACTGATGGTGTGTTGTCTTTTGCATATATGTACATATGTGATGATTCATCTTTAGATGAATCATCGTAGTCCCATTTATAATCTTTAGAAACACCAAATGCACTTTTAGTATTGTCTAATGAATTTCCAAATCCTATCCAATCACTACTAGTGGATAAAGTAATTTCACTATAAGGTTCTTCTTGATTATATCCAATTTGGGCTACAGCATAAGTTGATGTTCTATTAGGTGATGTTCCTGTGTATATTGTACAAGATCCACCATCGTCTAATAATGTAGCACCTTTAGTAATAGATATGGATATGGTGGCATTAGAACTTCGTACATCCCTTCTATTTGTCACTTTAGAATAGGATGGCTTTGTAAATCTTAAGTCATTGGTTTTTCCATTTTTGTTTGAAATCTTATTTGATGAAGTTCCCAAGCTATCTTTCAATGATATCTTATAGTCTTGCTTTATCCATCCTTTAGTTGCAACATTTGGCTTCCAAGTCCATTTTATTTCATGTGTATAAGTTGATGAACTGTCAAATGAGTCAGCACTAGCAGACAAAGCACCTTGTTCATTGTTTGATACAGAACTAGATCCAGTCAAGGTCCCTAAAGTTGTAGTTACCTTTCCAGCTACTGTTACATCTTTTGCATTATCATCCGTACCAACCTGCCCATTCATTTTGAATGATAAGTTCTTATCAATGTTCTTTAGTTGAGAACTATTGAACAATGATCCATATTCTATATCTGCCATTGCCTTGTTTTGATATGTATAAGTGTTATTTAAAAATTAAGCCGTTTCTCCATGATATTTCTCTCTTTTGAACTGTGGATAATTAGTCTTATCAATGTTCAATATTACTTTTAATGTTGAATACCATGGATCTGTATCTGTTTTTCTAGATATTTTAAATTTTGTCCTTACATTTGAGAATGATGATGAAGGACTATTTGGGTCATTATAATTAGATGCTATATAATTCTTACCATTGATGGTTTGCATAGAAGTAGTACTTATGCTTCCATATTTTTCATGTTCTAAATTGTTTTTCTTAACATAATAAGTTTGATGTCTATTTAAGTTGTTAGCTTCATTGTTAGGTACATAAGTCTTATATGATATCTTCACATATTTTGATGGATTTGATCCATAAGTACCTAATATTGATGGGGTAACAAATCTCTTAGCGTCTACCCCACTTATTTCAAATGAAAGCATATTAGATGTTATGTTAGGTACAGAAGCAGATAACCCAAGGTTCTTCAATGCTTGAGTTGATGAAGATGAATTCTTATGACTGTCATTCCAATATATTGTCTTCCCACCATTTGGTGATATGCCTAACTCTATGTAAAGCCATAGTATCTTGTTTGAGTCATTATAGTTCATTTCATTAGAATTTGAAATGATTGGTGAACTATTGAAATTGTTCTTTGGATCAGACACCCAACTTAGTCTTGTATAATAAAGAATGTTTGGTTTCTGAAAGAATTGAATCACTTTCAATACCTCATTTCTAATATAAGATGTATTTGGAATAGGAATGTTCCAAAGATCTATGTTAGAGTCAAACATAGTATAAAGTCTATCGACTATCACAACAGTTCCTCTGTTTGACACATTATTGTTTGCTTCAACTTTATAATGGATATAAATGCAATCATTTGATGCAGGTAATCCACTGTCATCATTTCTATATGGAGTAATCAAATATTCGATTACTTTTATTTGTCCATTCAATGAACCTTCTTCATAAAATATTTGTTCATTATCATAATATATTGATGATAGATTATCTGCAAAATGTCCATATTCTGATGATTTGAATGAACCTAATGAGGAATAAGTAGAAGTCTTTACTTTTGCAACAGAACCAGCAATATTGTTTCCACTTTCATCATTTGTTATGCTTGTTATCTTAGTTGGTGGTTCATCATTATCCACCGTGTCATTTGTAGATATCACTAAGCATCTAAACTTAGTTCTATGCCATTTTGATGTTTCTATAGAATGTATTCCTACTCTGCCTGTTCCACCAGCAGGATCAAACTCATATACAATATCTGAATCTGCATTGTTAGGAATAGCTTCATTTCCTTGAATGCCTCCTAATTCAGGGTCCCAAGTAAATCTAAGAGAATTAGAAACTTTACTTATTTCAAATCCAGGCCATATCCTGGTCTGTTCCATTTGAACTTCATAACCTTTGTTTCTAATCTGATGTACAACTTCATTAGAAGATCCAACTATAAATCTACCATCTTGTATAACTGCCATTTTAGACTTACTTTATTTATTTATGATTACAAACATTGTATCTGTATATGATTGTTGTTGCTTAGTTAGCTTGTCATAGTCAGCTTTCGTACCTTGCCAAATGTAAGTTACATTAGAATTTGAGTTTGTAAATGAATAATTTCCATTTTCCATTCTCATGTTTGCATTGTATATGACACCATTCAATTGTCTTTGAATTCTCGCTAATATGTTGTTTTCTATTTCCTTTAGCTTTTCTTGTGTTACAAAATCATTTCTTTTTGCTCCAGTACCATTGCTTACAAAATATAAGGTTGAATCATTTATCTTGTCTCCAGTACTTGTTACAGCATTTACATAATTTTCATAAGTTCCTTTCCAAATGTAAGTAGGTCCTGTATCATTTAAGAATGAAGTAACTATTGGTTTGTTGTCCAAGAATCCAAGACCATTGTTGGTATGCTTCATCTTCACTTCAAAAGCATTAGCTCTTGTAGTGTCACTTCCACCCCATCCAACACTAAACAATGTTTCACCAAATATTGAACTATTGTAAGAACCAGATGCATGTTCACCTCTATTTCTAACCTCAGTTCCTATTCCTTCAACATGCCCGGCATCAGCACCTGTATGTACATAAGTAGAAGCACCTTCTGCATGAGAATAAGAAGCATAGGCCATATTAGGAGCATGGGATGTATCACCGTAGTTATTGAAATACTCAGCTCCATAGAATGTTGGATTCAATTCTTTGTTCAGTGGCATGAAATTTCTACGACCAGTAGAATTTCTCATTACATAAGTGACAGTAGCTAATTGTCTAAGCTGTGGAATCAATATGTTGTAAGAAGTGTCCTTTCCAGCATGTGCTGTATCATCAACATAGTCCCAAGACCAAGGTGACTCATATATGTAGGAATTTCCATTTGATCTTACATCTAAAGCATTCTTCCCTTTACCATTGACACCAATTCCTATTTCAAATATTGTATTGTTTTCTTTCTTATTAGAATATGATACATTATACTTACCAAATGCAGTTTCATAGTCATTATTCACCACTATATTGTTTCCATGAGCAAATGACTCATTCCCATATGTAGTAGAATATGTACCACCTACATGTGAATTGTTTCCATTAGCTTTATTGAAACTACCTTCTACATGAGAGCTATTTCCATTGCTAATATTGTTGTTTCCTTCTACATGGGCATAATTTGAATATGATACATTATATCTACCTTCTACATGAGAATATTCTTTTCTTCCTTGATTGTTAGAACCTTCTATATGTATGAAGTCAGAATAAGAAACATTCAATTGTCCTTCTACATGACTAGTATTAGAATTGTAAGTTGAATTGTTCTTTCCTTCTATATGTACATAAGGTGAATTACTATCACTATGGCAATTGAATCCTTCAATATGGTTGATTTGAGAATATGAAGTATTTGATAGACCTTCTACATGTGAATTTTCAGAATTTGTTGATATGTAGTTTGTATTTCCTTCTACATGTGAATTAAGTGCAAATGTTTTGTTGTTTGTTCCTTCAGCATGTGAAAAGTCACCATTTGCTTCAGTTGTCTTGTTAGCATCTGTGGATCCACCTTCAGAATGAGAACCAACACCAGATGCTTTAGTATGATATCCTTCAGCATGGGCAGCATTCTTATTTTCTACTTTATTGCTTATGCCTTCTACATGAGCACCTTCAGAACTATCTATATAGTTGCTTATTCCTTCAGCATGTGATCCTTTGCTATTTTGCTTTATTTCATTTGAATAACCTTCAGAATGAGATGACTCACTTTCTGTGTAACTATAATAACCTTCTGCATGAGAATATGATAATGATGTCTTAGTCCCATATCCTTCAACATGGCTAGAATGTCCACCAGCAGATGTAAATGTTCCTTCAGAGTGACTGGAATCACCATGAGTAGATGTTTGAAATCCTTCTGCATGTGAGTACTTTGCATTTTCATCCGTAGCCGTTGATGCACCTTCTACATGGCTTGATTCTCCATTTGCATGTACATCATTTCCTTCGGCATGTGAATTGTTTCCATTTGCGTGTGAATTGTTTCCTTCAGCATGTGAATTGTTTCCTTTAGATTCACTCCCTGTACCTTCAACATGTGATGATTGCCCACTAGCAATATTTGACTTTCCTTCTGAATGTGAATTCAAACCTGTTGAATGATTAGAAATTCCTTCACTATGTGAATATGAGTTTTCAGCCCAAGTATCATATCCTTCTACATGGCTAGCTTCACCTATTGCTCTAGTAGATATTCCTTCAGAATGTGAACCATTTCCATTTGCATAAGAATTGAAACCTTCAGCATGGGAATATGCACCATAACCTTTGTTCCTATCAAGATCATTGAATACTTCGCCATAAGACAATGTCCCTGGATAAACATTACCAAAAGGCATTCCTCGATGCCATATAGTTCTATGATTTACATCAAATATGAGTGAGTCCCAATAAGAATAGATTAAGCTTTCAGGTATGAAACTATTGTTCTTATCTAAAGAAGATTGATGTACATATGTATAGAAGAGCTTGTTTGCCATTTCTTTAAAATTTGTGTTCTCTTATAATATTTAAAAATATGACAAAAACAAAAAGAGGAAGCTTAAGCTTCCTCTTTCTAATTACATACCAGGCAAATTATTCAAATCTGTCTTTATATATTTTGACCTTATTTTTTCTTTTAAATCGGGATTCAATTCTGGATCATCTTCAACATTATATGTCAATTCTTGCCATTTGTCAGGATAAATGAACTTAAGCATATATGTATTCAATTGTGACATTTTGTCAAATCCTTCACATTCACTAGACTTTTGATTCAATAATGCTTCAAGGTCAATCATAGAACGTGTATACATGGCTTTAAGCAATTGTCTATCATCCTTGAATCTAGGAAACAATTCAGCTATAGCAGAAATAGTACCTAATCTAGTATCTACCCAATTTGTTCTAATAATAGAATTAGATGCGGCCCTATAGTTGATTTCTGGAATAGGCATTATCACAACTTTTTTGCAATTGCTTATCCAAATAGGAATAGTTCTTACATCTTCAAATGTTCTTACATCACTATATGGATAACTTTCAACTATTTCCCTAGTATATATCTTAGACCATACATTGAACTTTATTAAATTATCTTTGAACAATGCAATTTCCATATCGTGTGGATTTGTAATCACAATCTTCTGTGGAGCAGTTGAATTTGATTGTTGGCCATTTTGTTGATTGTAAATGACACCATATTCAACAACATCTGCATTTTCTGAAGTAATTGTTTTGAATGCCTCTTCAATGAAATCTATTCTCATATAATAGTCATCAGCATCCAAAAACATAAAATAATCTCCAGTTGCTTTAGAAATTCCAAACTTTCTGGCACCACCGCAACCTAAATTCTTATCAGGTTCAACTAGCTTAAATGAAAATCTTGGTTTGTCCTTATTTTCATTTATGATATGCTCTACTATCTCTCTAGACTTATCTTGTGATTTGTCATCTACAATTACATATTCTACTTCACAAAATTCAGGAACATTTTGACTAATTACTGACATCATGGCATTTCCTATGAATGTTTGTGCATTGTAAAAAGTTGTAATTACTGATATTTTACTTACTAACTTAGTCATTCCATATTTATCAATTTATTTAATGTAGGTGACATCACTATTTCAATAGTATTTTCAGTGATTCTCTGGGTAACATAGAATTTGCATCCATATACTTTATAATCTGCAGGTACAGCATATCCACGCATCTTCTTAGATTTTCCTGTTGTATTTGGCTGACAATATTCACCAGGTTTGCATTGACCATTGTCACGAACAATAACTTTTCCAAGAAGATTGACACGTACCCATTCTTTTCTATTTGTACGTTTTACATATTCTTTACCAGGGTCATAAAACTTAGAAGGTACTTGTACAAAATGATTATAAGGTCTAGTATGAATGTATGAAAATTCTTCTATTTGATCATATTCTTTTACTCCTATAGCAATCTTATCATTCTTTAAGAATTTGTCTCCTACCTCATTGCATAGATAAGCATATTTCCAATTGTTAGGATCATCAGAAGTCTGTGTTGCCTGAATAGTAGTCACACCAAGAATATCAGATGATGCACTTCTAGTTGGCAAAATCTTTCCTGGATTGTCAATATCAAAGGTAACAAAGAGTCCAAAAGGACTCTCTGTTGGTATCTCAGACCACTCATACATCTCTGAATATCCTACTGGATTAATGTAGTTGTCATTTTGCATAATTAAACAGCTTCACCGTATTTTTCTTTCCATTCAATATCCATGAGTGGCTTTAAAGTATCATGATAAAATAACAAAGAAGCATGCTTCTCTGCTTTCTTAATCAAGGTCTCCCAACCCTTTTTAAGATCTTTCTCCTTCTTCTTCTTAGCTTGCTTAGATGTCAAAATCATCTTAGTTGGAAGTGAATTGAGATAAGGCTCTACAAAATATCTAAACCGAGTACCAGAAATATGCTCAGGCAACCATACTGTCATGATTGGATCTACCATGGCATTCTCTGCAGCCATTTCAATAGCTAACTTTTCATCTTGCTTGATATCACTTGGATTCTGTCGACTCAAGCCAATCAACAGAAGATAGCGCTTCGTTGGGTTAACACTTGGACCATTCATCTTAAAGAGCTTGCCTACAAAGGTAGAAGCGCAATATGTACCTAAGCTGACAATTCTTCGTCCATCTTCATTCACAGTTTCCTTCTCACAATAACGATCACAATGAATGTCAGAGACAACAAATTCATCTACTAACTTCTTAAAACGACCTGTTACAGGATCTGGTGTTGCATCAATCTTTGCATACACCTCTTCTAAAGGAAAATTTTCTTTCATCTTATAAATTATAGGTTTATCAAAAATTATTGTTAGTGCATTTCAAATGCACTTCTCATTGATATTGCACATATATAATATAGTTTAAACAATTACAAGGATTCAAAAATTTTAACTTTCATTAACGTTTCATACGTTCAATATAATGTTCTGACTTGCCTTTACATAATCTAATTGCTGTATTTGTAAATGACTTAATGTAAGAATCAACATTTTCAATGCCTTCCTTATCTTTAAACTCATCTAATATATTGTCTCTGATAGAATCAGCAATTGTCTTTTCTAATGGTTTAAACATTATAACTTCAGTGAAGTCATCAATACGTTTTGGACTATCTGATATCTCGTGATTGTACCATCCAGAAAGTCTTTTGCTATCTTCTTTGAATGTACTATATTCTGCTACCATAGGAATTCCAATGAATCCATTGTTTGGTTCCATTGTCAAAACAAGTACCCAGTCAAGATCTATTCCACTGTTCTTCATCCTGAAGTATTCTTCTATAGGGAGCCAACCTTGCATCTTCATTTGATAAATGAACAAATTACTGATACCTGCACCAATTAACTCATCATGCATTTCATTTGATATACCACCACTCATTTTAAATTAAATTTTTGTTGATTTGAAATCTTGTTTCTAATTCTTTCTTTAGTTCTGCTACTTCTTTACATTCTTTCCTATCGATATAGATCAAATAGCAAAACAACAATACGATTGCTACTAGCAAAATAACCAATAAGTAATCCATGTATCTAATTTTTTAAAAAATTTAAATAAGAAATTCATTGCATTCTTCTTTCATTTGATTCATAAGTGCTTCTTCAAGCTCTTTAGAACCATAAGGATATTGCTTTCCATTTACTCTTATCAATTTACCTCTATTATTTGATGCCTTTGCATTAATTACTTCTCTAAAGCATTGATATTCGGGATAAATAGTTTCATATCTCATGAAATTATGATAAGCGTCTTTGCATTTAGTTTCACAGAATGCTTGTTGTACTGTCTTCTTCTCAAATTCTTTATGACAGATAGGACAATAACATGTTGCACCTACAATCTTCATCTTATTGTCGGCATATCTTCTTAGAAGATCTTCTTTCAACTTAGTCTTTGTAATCACAATTCATAGAAATTAAGTCCATTCAACAAATGCATTCATCTTGAAACCCAAAGTACATTCACCATGAGTTGCATTCCACCAACAATCCTCAATATCATCCCCAATCCAAATTTCTTCAGAATAACCTGGAAGAAGAAGTGAAGTACGAGTCCATTCATCCATGCAATCATCATATTCAACACATATCCTAGTGTTTGTTGGAATATGTATGTAAGTTTCATGAAGATAAGCATTGTCACGATCATCACGAATGATGTCATGCATGTCAAAATGAACTTCAGTACCTTGCTTGATAGGTTCCTTGTTCTTTACCTTATTGATAAGTTCATCTAAAGTAAGCTTGTCTTCTGGATAATTTCCAAAACTTACTTCTGGATTCTCTGCTACGTTAACTAATTCTGGATTTACATAATACATCATAATAATTTCTTTTTAATTACATGTTTAATATAGACATAACTTAAATAATTTCAAAACAAAATCAATTTTTAATCAATAGAATATCATTACTGTAGACTAAGAATGCCATTATATTACGGAAGAAGCAAAGAAGAAGTTGGAGACATAATGCATAAAGACTTCATTACTGGGAAGCCAGAACCTATGATAGGAGTTTTTTGGAAAGACGAGTTGATTTGGCCATCTGTGTCAAAATACATATTTCATGCTACTAATCATGACAATGTATGGGTATCCTGTGATGATCCTATAGTAGTGAATGCTAGTCATCAATATGTCACTATTCATGTGAAAAGTTGTTCTAGATTCTATAGAGACAGATATCCATATAAAGTAACTTGCATTTCTAATTGGTGCACTCTAGATGACAACTTCATGGAGAATACTTTCTATCCTAACAAGAATGAAGTAGGAAAGGAAAATGAGGAAGATAGTTCTTTCTTGATAAGCATCAAGCCAAACTATGGGAGGCAGTCAAGGTCAACATACATATTGCTCCAGCAATTAGATGACTATCATAAAGATGAAGAAGTTTCTAAAGAGTTTTGGTTGAAAGAATATGATGGAACTGACAATATAGATAGTCATAAGATAGGTGAAACATTCAGTGGAAATCAATTGATTATAAGAATAACACAAACTGCCGACAAACCTATAGAAAAGCCTGATTATTCAATTCCAAAGATAAGATGGTATGATAGTGAGACATTTGAAAACATCATAGAAAGCTATGGTACTGATGATGACCCAAAAGTGAATATGAATGGTGGAATACAGAATGTATGGGTGTCAATTGAAGGAAAAGCTTTGATGTCATCAGGTACTTATTCTGCTTATTACTATGGGGACAATGGTGAAACCTTAGACTTCTCTAACTTTTTCTTTTCAGACAATTCAGCTATAGATTCTATTACTGATGTGCAATACTTTGGATATGGACAATGGCAAGCAACCATTCATTGGAACAAGAACATGCCTAAAGGAAATGACCTTAAGACTTACATAAAGAACTTAAGACTTTCTAATGATTCTGTTTCAAGACTTGGAGGAAACTTGACAATGCTTTGGTCTATATACAAAGGAGGAACATCATCAACAAAACAAGTTGAGATGTCCATAAGGCTTAATGGATATTCTTCTAAGAATGGACAAATTTCTATATATCAATCAGGTGGAAGCATATCAGAAAAGACCAATCAAGAAAAATGCACAGTATCTATCAATGGAAATGGACAAGGATGGTGTAAGTTGAATGGTGGAATTTCATTCACATCAAATCAGGACTATGCACAGCAACTTATAGTAAGTCCACAAAGCTCAGTTTCTAAGATGTACATAGAAGACTTGGCAGTTGACAATGATGTGAACCATATAAAGTATGATCAAACTTCTGGAAACATTTCATTTTCTATATATAAGAAAGATGGTGTATATGAAGAAAGAAAGACTTATGCTTATGTGAATTGCAACAATGTTACAGAATCTATAGATATAAAGCAAAATGGGGATGAGAATGGAATAGCTAAAACTGTTGATAATGAACTTTTGAATGCTTCATCTATATCTATAGTAGAAGACAATCCTAAAGATGACAGCTATTGGACAAACTTCATCAAGTATTCAAACATAAGATATGATGCTTGGATGGAACAATGGTATGTATCATTTTCTTGTGATTCTAATCTTAAGAAGACAATTGGAAAGACAATAAACATAATAAGCTATCCAGATGCAGTCCCATCTAAGGCAAATGACGCAATTATAAGTTGGACAGTATCTTCTGGCGAAGTGAATTCTAACTGGAGACATTCTAGATTGCATGCCATCATAAAGAACTATCATTGTGATGAATACTATGACATATCACAAGCACCATCAGAAGATGCACAAAAGATTACATACTATGATGATGAAGCAAAGAATGTAGTAATATCAAATTTGACAGATTCTACATCTAACAATTCATTGAAGTCAATTTCTAATCATGTATGCACTGGTACTATATCTATAAAAGAAAACAAGACAAAGAAAGATGGAAGCATAGCATTTGTTGTTCCAACAGAAGTATCAGAATGGTCATTTTCTGACATTGATGTTGATAGCAATGCTTCATTCTTCTTCAAGGTATATGGAAAGAATGGATATGAGTCAACAAAGAGAAACATATCAATAAGGTTGTCAAAAAGTGGATTAACTTCGAAAGATATTTCTATAGCTCAAGATCCTGCAGATTATATACTTAGTGATGACAATGTACCTTGTGATGACTTAGCAATATCTGAATTCAAACTTAATGAAGGATCTCAAGGAACATTATTGAAAACTTCTTCTTTGATATCTAAAGATCAAGGTCTTTATAAGATAAATGTGAATGTAAGTCCAAACATTTCTCCTGATAGATACATAGTTTCTTTGAATGTTGGAAACAAAGTGAACATGGAACAAATATGGTCCTACAATTCATTACAATCAATAACATCCCCAACATTTGAAATAAGCCCTAAGTATGACAACAATCACACTGTTGTTCTTGCATCATGGAAGAATGATGGATCACCAAAGACTAGATCTGTGTCATTGTCTATAAAGTCAATATCAGGAAAGAAATTTGATGCTACATGGAAAAATGTTCCTTATTCTGGTGAAGGATATTCTCACAACACATTGAACAAAGACTATTCATTAAGCTTGAATCCTTCTAGTTGGATTCATCTAGAAGATAATGTAATTGTATCAGATTCAAATTCAACTAATCAAAATAGATCTAATTCATTGATAGTAAAGTACAATACATCAGATAATGCTTCTAAGTCGATAACAGTACCAATATATCAATCAATAAAGACAAGAGAAGCCGACTACATATTCTGGACTAATGTTGGAAACAATGCAAAGCTATCAATTGATCCTATCAATGGAAATCCCGGATCTTGCACATTCTATGTTACAAGTTATGATGATGAGACAAATCAGACCTTAGGATTCTCTATGAACAACAAGGATCTTGATGGATTGTTGATACAGAAGACAAAATCTGATGGAATATTTGAAGTGAAAGTTGTTCCAACATCAATAAACAATGGTACATCTACAAAGATTTGGACAATAAATATAGTACAAGAACAATCTGGAAAGAAATTGTCCTTGTCCATTGTTCAACCAAACTATATATTGAATGTGAGCAATTCAACAGTGAATGTCGACGTAAGTCATTCTTCTACTATATATGTAGAGTCATCATCAAATGGAAATGCAACAGACTTTAGATATGAGACAGATAGTGATTGGTTGCTGGTTAGCAATGTTGACTTCAACAGAAAGATGATAACATGCCTAACAATAAATGATTCTCCTAATGATAGAGAAGGATTCATAAAGATTACACAGAATGGATCAGAAATTACAAGATATGTAAAAGTAATGAACAAATGCTGGAAGAATCCAGAATTTGATTCATCTGACATCAACCTATATAAGAAAGGAGACTATGAAAATAGATTGTTCTATTCACAAGAGTCAAACATAAACATTATTCCATCTATATCTACTATATACACTAGTGCAGGAAGTTCAATATCAACTGCAATAAAAGAAAATGGAAGCCAATATGCATTCAATGCTATATCTAATGAGACACTTGACGGGGACATTCCTAAGATTGCAAAATATTTGATAAAGAACAAAAATCAATCTATTGGACAAATCAATGTAGTTTTGCATGCATTCAACTTAAAAGCAACATCAGAATCAGAAGAGTCTATAACTTGGTATGCTAGTCCTAACAAAAATGAAATATGGTCATTATATTATGTCAATTCAACTATGGATAAGTCAAGTATAGAATATGAAGTCAAACTTTCCTCAGATAGCATTCCTCTATATATAGAAAGAAATGAAAGTTGCATTTCTATCATTCCAACTTCATCAAACAATACAGATAGAAGAATAGAATATGTAGGAAGAATAATACAAGAAAAGTCAGGAAAAGAATTGAATGTAAGAATTATTCAACTTCCTAAGATAGAAGATGAACAAATATATTACTAGGAGTCCCCAGGATGGCGCCTGGGTCACACAGGAAGCGCGAAATGACTCGGATTAATAATTATATGTCCGAGCCATTTTAATTATTCCTGGAGTGTTTTTAACACTTATTAAACTATTTCTATAGTAATCTTTTCTCCTCTACTTTTACTTGCTATCTTCATCTTATTGTATAGTTGTTTGAAGTAGTTAGTAGAGTTAGATACCCATCCTACTTTATCATTCTTTCCAGGAATGATGCAACCTTCAGTGTCAACAGCAGAGTTGCCTGGATGTATCAATATTCCATCATATCCAGGAACATTCAACAATCGTGGCATGTATGCATTATTGAATTGCATCATAGTCTTAGACTTCTTGTACTTGTTAGATTGTACATTCAAGACAACTTCATAAGTACCTGTAGGAATAGCTGTTATGCCAGGTTTCTTCAAGAAAAGAATCTTATCTAAAGGCATATCTGAAGACATACCTCGATCTTTGTCTTCTATAGTATTTGAGAAGAACTCACCATCAACATATAGTTGTCCTATAGTGTAGTTCTCTTTCTTCCATTTTCTTATAAGCTTAAGCTTCATTTATCAAAATTGTATGTTTTTCTAGATTCATTGCACCATAGCCATTGCCACCAATTAGAATCAGTGATAGCCAATTCATCTTGGTAATAGTATGCTTCTAATTCAAAGCATGTTGTCTTGTATGCTTGTTTCCAACACATGAAGAATGGCCAAGCTTTCAAAAATTCATAGATGTACACTATATAGAACAGAAACCATTTCAAGAAAGTAGGATTGAATGTATCAGCTTGGTAAATGTGCATTGCTTCATGATGTGCCCAAATCTTTCCTCTTTCCGTTTCTAAATATCTTTCTATTACATCTGCACTCTTTCTAGTATATACAGTGCCAAACAATGTGATTGCAGAATATCCTTTAGGAGGAAGTATCTTGCAATCACATCTAAACTTTAGATCTTGAAATTCAATATGTCTCATGTATTGTTAGTAATTGCGTATCATTTCTCTATACCAATCTTTGTCATAATATCTCTCATAGAAGTAATCTAACATGTGACGATTCTTCTTAAGATAGTTTCTATGATGTCTTTCTAAAGAACCATAGTACCAAGTTCTTGTATGATAATCATACTTGTAAAAAGTAGTCTCGATTATTCCATACATAATACTAAGAAGAATAACAATAGAAAAAATATAAAATATCATCATAATCATTATCGTTTAAAATTTAACATTATAAATATAGTATCAAATCAAAAAATTTCAAAATTTAATGAAATTATATTGCAATCCTATTCCTATTCCATAGTTCCATCCTTTGTTTCCATATCCTCCATATATAACCGGTCCTATTCCAAACTTCTTGACTTTCTTTTCTTTTGGAATTTCTAGTCCAGTTATAGAAGAGAACTTGACATAAGGATTGTCTGAAGTCATGTATACTTTGTTGTCTTTGATAGCTAATGCATACTGAAATTGAACTTTGTCTTTCTCTATGTGCAATCCTAAAGTATCATTAGAATAATTGACTTGACCAGACAACTCTCTGAATTGATTGCTAAAGTCAAACTTCCTATATATAGACTTAGAAGATATTTCGTTAGCTGTGGTAATCCATATTGTATCATGATTGCCATTGTCTATTGCCACATCACTTCCTACAACTACATCAGGATTCTTCACTTTGATGCTTTCTATCAATCTGTATAATGAATCATTGATTGATTGCAAGTTTTTGTAATCACTTTCTATCATAGTCTTGCTAGCTACTTCATTACCTAGCTTTCCTTTATAGTACTTCACACTATCAGTAAGTGCAATGATATTGTTGTCATTGACATTTCTATAGTATGAGCACTTGTTTACCGCAAGTGATATGATTACAAAAAATGCAACCACTGAGACAATTTCTATTATAGTTCTCTTGTGATTGCTAAAGAAAGATAGGACCATTTGTCCCATCTTTTTATGTCTTATATTTGTCGCATTCATTTTGCAACTTGAATATTTTTGTCTTAGACTTAATTTCTAAATACTTATCTTTCAATTTCTTTTCATAACCTTTATCAGAACTATATCTGTGTCCATTCAAGTTCACAAAATTCTTCATTAGGTGATGAATTGTCTTCTTAGTACCAAGATAGTTTCTCTTCAATAAGTCTATGTAATATGAAGTAGAATGATTGTGTGATTTGAATGTAATGTACACACCATACATGCTTCTTCGAGACTTACCAATACCTGTGGTACCAAATGCTGTCTCAATCTCTGCTTGTGCTAGGACAAAGCAAATGTCAATGTCATTGTCAAGGCTCTCCTTTACAATGTGCTTACTAATGTCATACGTTCTAACTTTTCTTCCAACCTTACTTTCAATGTAACTTTCAACTTCACTTGTCAAGATAGTTGTGCAATTCTCTAGGGCAATCTTCTTGTTCATGGATACAGCTTGCACCGAATCCACTTTTTCGACATGTTCAACCTTTCCCCCAGTCATGTGCATTGCCAAAGCACACTCTTCAGAAGAAGGAATAGAAAGCACTAAAAACAATGACATCAATGTTAAAAGTAATCTTTTTCTCATTGACGTTATTAAATTTTAGTTTATTTCCGAACACCGAACATCAGTGTTCATATTTAAAAATAGAAATGGATGAACTTAAGTTCATCCATCTATCTAAAGATTAAGTTTCTTGATAATCTTAGGTTTCTTACTACCAACTTTCTTCATATAGGCTTTCAATGTTGATATACAGAACACACCATTTTTTTCTAAACCTTGTTGTTCAAGATATTTGATGAATTCTTCTTTGTAACAAGTTGTAGGACTACCAGAAGACATACCAGCTCTTAACATTGAAGTAAAGTAATCTTCAGCCAAGTCATTCTTGAATATCTTTTTAGCAAACTCTTCAATACTATCATCTGTTTCTATTAAGAAAGAAAATAATTGTCCTGAATCCATGTCCTTATTCTTATAAGAAACTACATATCCATTACCACCTAAAGATTCATTCAATACTAAATAGTCTACAATATTCTTCATATATTATGATATTTGTTTTTTAAAAATTATCATTTAGATAAGAATGGAATAGCTTCAGGTAATTCAAATACCTTTATTCCATAAAACATATTATGTGGATGCATATCCGCAATCCCAAACTTTTTCATCAGGAAATCTTTAAAATCTTTGGTGAATGCAGAATAACATCTAAAATAATCTTTCTTATCAAATACTTTCAATGCCAGGTTTTGCCATGTTTTGTTGCAAATTCTGTTCACTACAGATTCATTGTCAACATATCTATCAGGGAATGAAATATATACTGAATGATATTTCATTGCTCCATTGTTGCTGTCATCAAACTTGACGTATCTTACTTCTAGTATCATATTATCAAATTATTTAAAGCGATGTGAACAAATCTAATTTATAAGAAAGAATAATTTCTTTGTAGAATCCTCTCTTAAAGTAAAGGAGGTCTAACAAGTTTATGTTAGTTACTTCAACACAATAGTCAGCTACATAAACATAGTTCTTCTTTCCTTTTGGCATGATTTCCACTACATCTACATGATTATTAGTGAATGGTTGTTTTCTCTTGACACGTAATGATGCACCAGTAGGAAGATGTTTGAACACTGCTACATTGTTCTCATACTTGTCAATTTGAAAGTCATTTGGATTGATTTCCGTCATGTATAAATTATTGCATACATCATAATGTTTCTTGATGTAGGCTTTACCATTTGCTACTGCATTAACTAACTCTGAGAAATTGATGATTTTTGTGTTCATATTCATTATTATTTTAATTACATGTATAAGATAGTAATTATTTAGAAAATTTCAAATTAAATATGAATTTTTAATCAAATAGTTACTATTTTCAATATTATGATATCATTAACAACTTACATAACAGAAAAAATAAAGCCATTGAGATCATCTGTCACAGGAGTTATAGTGTTTGACATAGATGACACATTGCTTAAAGTAGATCCTAAGATAATGCGGGTATACAAGAATGAACCTGGTAAGAAAGAAGTAGCATTGTCTACTGAAGAGTTTGCAAAAGATCCAGATATAGAGAACCATAGAGATTGGTTTGACTATCGTGACTTCAAAGATCCAATAAAAGTATATACATCTATCATAAATGGTACTCCATTGATTAGAAACTTAAGAATAATGGATGATTATGTAGATGCAGGATATGATTTCTGTTTCTTGACTGCTAGGTCTTGTGAAGAAATAGTAAAGAAAGCTTTAGATGACTTCTTACTTCATAAAGGTTCTGATGGAGAGTTTAAGAAGCTAGGTACTGCATTCAAGAAGACTATATCACATGCAGTCAATGATGACATAAAGAAATATCCAGGTAGTTCAGATGCTGAAAAGAAAGCAAACATACTTAAAGAACTATGTAAGAAATATGACAAAGTGGTGTTTGTTGATGATGACCATAAGAATGTAAGAGCTGCAAGAGAGTTAAGTTTGCCTAATCTAAAAGTAATCAAAGCTTGGGATGACTAACAAATCAAATAATTTCATAAAGCATGTAAAACCACGAAAGAATAGTTTTTACCATCAAACTATGATTGATCCTACTAAAGGTCAATTCAAGAAGTGTAAAGAGAAAGATCCAGTAATACTTAGGAGCGGATTGGAAATGAGATTTGTCCAGTACTGTGAAAACCAATCTAGTATAATTGGATGGGTATCTGAATCATTAGCAATACCTTACTGGAACAGGCTTGACAACAAACAATCAAACTACTACCCTGACTTCATCATACAGAATCAAGATGGACATCAGACTATAGTGGAAGTGAAACCTTATGCACAGACAAAGAGACCACGACCACAAGATAGTCTTTGGTTGAAGCAACAATGGATAAAGAATTGTGACAAATGGAAAGCTTGCATGGCTTATGCTAGAGAACATGATATGAAATTCGTGATTGTTACAGAAAAATTTTTTGAATAATGAAAGATGCCAACACAGAATCAACGACTACAACAGATAGATCAATATGTATACACTCCAGAGGAGATCAAGAACTTCCGACTGGATGAAGCTATCAATGAGCATCCATTGAAGAGAAGACCTATCAACTTACGTTCCAGATTAGCATATAGAGAAATTCTTCTTAATACTAAGGCAAGCACTAAATATATCCTGCCGGGACAAATGGTAATCTTTGAATATCCAAATCCAAAGACTGCAGATGAACTTGAATACTATGACAAGACACCTATGACAATATTCTTTGGGTTGACTAGAGATGCAAAAAACAATATTCGAGAGATTGGTATAAACATCCATTATTTTCCACCATTTGCACGAACTAGAGTAATCAACTCAATATATGAAGTGTTCAAGCTTTACTATCAGAAATATCAGTTCAACGAACCTTCCCATAAAGTGAATAAGTTCATCAATTGGCCTGTCCTTAAAAGATTATGTCATAAGTACAAAATTGGATTTGCGGTTAAAATGTATGTTCCTATGCTTCGAAGAAACACTCACATCATTCCAGTTCGACTTTGGCCAACCGCATTTTTTAGTGAAGGACATTTCTCTAAAGATACGTTATCAAATATCATGACCTACTGGAGACACTGGAAACCATAAATATATCTTAACATTTATTGAATGAATACTATTATCATCCCTATATATTATGACATACCTTCTATATTAGACAAACTAAGCATATCATCATTGATGAACAATTTGACTGATATAGATGAATATGACATCAATTATGTATGTCCTACAGATGTAGATACTTCTATTTGGGAAGAAATCACTACTAAAGGAAAATCTGTTAATTTTTTGATGTTTGACAATCATAACTTTTTGTCTACACAGTCATATTCTAAGTTGTTGGAAAGCTATGATTTCTGGGAAGAATTTAAAGACTATGACTATGCATTGATATATCAAACTGATGGATATTGCATAGGAGGAAGTTTGAAAGAGTTCATAGACATGGAATATGACTATATTGGAGCACCTATCATAGCACCTAATGCAAGATGGTTCAATGTACCTGCTATAGGAAATGGAGGAGTTTCTTTAAGAAAGATATCTACTATGTTAGAAACTACGGATCCAAATGGGGAGTTCATCAAAATATCAAAAGATGATATAGATAAGCATAACAAAGCAAACTCTAACATGTATGACATATATGAAGACTTGTACTTTGCCCAGTTAGTTCCAATGTTGTGGGACTTCAAGAAACCAAACTTTGATGTTGCCACATCATTTGCATATGATATGAATACTGACATTGTATATGAAATGACCAATCATAAGCTTCCTGTATTCATTCATGCATTTGACAAAAACATAAGATTTTGGCAGAACATATTGGATAACTTCAAAGATATAGACATCATATCGGAATGTGAATGGAAAAATAAAGATAAATATCTTTCCAATGATACTGGGTATCAAGAAAACTTACAACATGTTGTTCCACCTTTCATATGTGCAATCATGATAGTGAAGAATGAAAACTATCATTTGAATGAACAAATAAGCAAATTGTTAGATAAAGGAATAAAGAAAGTCATACTAATAGACAATAATGACATAAGTAAAGAAAATCCTAAAGACATTGTAAATTCAAAATATGTTGAAGTGATATCTAAATTTCGTGGTGACCATTCATCAGAAAATAGAAATATGTTGTCTGAGGCATATAAAGAAGCTTATGACAACTATACTAAAGGATTCACACATGTATTGTTCATAGATGCTGATGAAGAATTAGATGATTCAACATTCAATAAGATAGTTTATGAAAATCAAGATTATGATATTGTAAAGATTCCTGTAGTCAATGTTGATATCAATGGAAATAAATCTAAATATCAACAGGAAAAATATCATTCTATAGTAAAGACTAATTTGAACTTTAAGTTGTTCAATAGAGAAGGTCCTATTACATATTTAAAGGATGTTAAAATCAATGAATTTCATCTTTTGAACTATACAACTTGTAAATCTAGAAAAGAATTTGACTCTTATAAGCTACATAAAGGATATCCGGATAAAGAACCAATATTAGGTAGAAGATTGACTGATGATAGATTATATGCAAAAGTGAATCAAATGAGTAGCATATCATTAAATTAAATAAGCTTATTATTATATAAAGTAAGGTGTGGAATGCATCTAAATTAGTTGATTAAATTTTGAATGAAAACATTATCAATGATAAAGGAGTCAATATTTGATGACAATACAATCAATCAAAAAATTGGTGTAACAAATCATTTGACTCCAGTTGAAAATATAGTAACAAATGTGAGAAACTTTTTCTCTGCTCAGATGTCTATGGTGGTAACAAAAGCGGAAGATGGTTTTTCTTTAAAGTGCACATCTTCTCTTTGGGCTACTGAACAAGATGCTAGAGATGCAATGTATACACCTATATGGAACAACAAGACATCTTTGTATACTTATGTATCTATGCAAGGTCTTACTTGTGTTAAAGTTGTCCCTATAGGACAAGATGTCATTGTATATTTCTGTCCAAGTGACATCCAACAATCTTATGGATATAATGGAGGTTATGAAGATTGTCCAAAAATTGCTTGTGAAGAACAAAGAAGCTATGGTGATATAGAATATGATCAGTTTGGAGAAATCAAAGAAGATGCTTGGCAACCTGAACAAGAGATAGAAGATACTACAAAGAAAGACATTCGCCAATTGTTAGGAAGCAATGACAAAGTGAAGGCGGCTAAAGCTTTTGCAGAGATCATTAAGCAAAATATGAGAATGCCCGAGAACTATTATATCACTGCAGTTCGTGATGAAGATGGCAATGAATCTGTTGCATTACGTTACAAACATGATGTAAGAAAGCCATTTGGAAAGACAGCTACTGTTACCAAGACTTTAGTGAACATTTATGGATTAGGCGACAATGGCATATGGGTGAATGATGCTGACAATCCTAATGGAATGGATCAAGAAATAAAAGGTGTCATTGATGATATACTTAACTTTGTTGGAGTAAGAAGAACTGGCGATGCTTGTTGTTTTACCATAGCAGATGATCCAACTAATGCTGATGACCTAAAGTCTGATACTAATAATGGACAAAATGATAATGATGATAATGAAAATAATGATGATCAAGATCAAAATCAAAAAGATAAAGATGATAATGGTCAAGGAATAGATGGAAATGCTTCAGAAAGAACAGACAAACCTGGACAAGATGTTGGAAATCAAGCAGATAATTCTTTACAAAACCGTGGATTTGTCAGAAGCGATGGATCTATGATGTAAAAAAAAAAAGAAATATAATATGAAAAGTTTACTTGAAAGTTTAATTACTGAATCAAAAGAAGTAATGAAGAATCAGAAAGGTACAGATGTACTAAGATTCTTATTAGGTGATGGATCTGATGATCCTATGGATGAAAGTGAATTGATAGATGGCATTGATGATGGATGGGTTTATTCAAAACCAATATCTAAAGGAAAGGATGTTATTGAATGGCTTAAGAAGACATCCGGATTAACAGTTACTTCTAAAGATGATGGTGATGTTGGTGAATATGACATTGTTATTAGAGGAAAAGGCAATACAATCAAACTTGGTCCTACTTATATGTCTTATAATGATTTTATGTCGGCTTAATAAAAAAAATGATAAAATTCTTAAGAATTTTATCATTTTTTTTGTTTATTAAGCAAGTTCAAACACTGGTCGTGTATTGCATACAACTACTTTACCTTTTCGGGTAGTCTTGAATGCATCTTTACCTTCCTGAACTTCAAATTCTTTAATCTTCACTTGAATAGGATCACCTGGATGATAGTCAAGCAACTTGGAAGGATCGATAGGCATTAATCCCGTGATATTCATTCCATCAAGCTCAACAAATACACCTTGTTTCTTAGCTGAATTAATAATACCAGTAACATGTCCATCAAGAACAGGACGTTCATAAGTGACATTATCATTCTTCTTGGCAAGACGTTCCTTCAACCACAAGTCATACAAATTCTGATAACCATCAAGCTGTAACAATCGCTTACGTGAACCAACAATAGACTTCTCAATACATCCGGTGACATAGTCTCTCTTGAAGTCTACTACCTTCTGTGGAATGATGTCAACATCTTGATCAACCCAACGTTCAAAGTCCTTTTCAATGTTCAATACAATCTGAGAACCAGGAATGAACACTGAATTTGTGTACTCCTTGCCTGTAATTTCAACTAATGGGCTGATATCAACATGAGCCATGAATCCACCTTTAACAACTTCATCAATATGCACTGAGATAGGTGTTTCCTTCTGAATGTCATTCTCGATCTGATGCATCCAGTAACGGAAATAACCATTGCATACAGATACAAAATAAGTGTTGTTTTTCTTCTCACGTACCTCAAACATCAACTGATTGTTGTGAGTCATGAGATAATTTCGAATTGCATCAATTGACGAATTGAAGTTCTCTTTGCATACAAGCTCTTCCTTGACACCCGGAATGACAAATGTAAGAATGTCTTTACCAAAATTCTTAACTTCACCAAGATAAAGCTGACCAAGTTCAATGTTAGTGACTGTGTTCATTGCTTTGTCTTTCTTAGTATCATCAGAAAGTTGAATACCATAAGTCTTAGAAAATGCCTTTGCAATAGACATGTCAGCAAAAGCTCGAGAATTGAACTTGATACGATCTTTGTCATTATAGAACATAGAATTCAAGATGTCATTCTCGTCGATTTTTGCACCAATGAGATTTTGTGTTTTTGTTTCCTTACTCATTAAAAAGATTTAATTTTAAAAGTTAATACTAAATTTGATGTACATATTATCATGTACAATTATAATATAGATAATGTTAAAGTCTTATTTCAAACTATTTCCAAAAATAATCTGGATTTTTTCTTTTACCTTTATATATTGGGATAGAAACTAATCCTTCATCAATTTTCTTTCTTTCTATATAGCCAAAATATATCTTAGGCAACGTCTCTGTTATCTTCATGAATAGTTTGTTGGCTTTATTCAATAGAATTTTCTTACATTTGTTGTCTGTAAATTCCACATTATTCAATTCTCTATATACTTTACCTATGATTGAAAGATATTTCTCATCATTCAATGCAACTAATATTTCTACTAGTGCTTGATAAACATCCTTTTGTTTGAATTGCATCAATGCTTCTTCATAACTTACATTAGTTGTCTTTTCATACAAAGCATCTAATAATGTTGAGAATTCTGATTTGAATGCATTGGATTCTTGTGGATTCAATATGTACATTGCCTTTGCAACTAATCTTTCATTTTGTGTTCTGTTATTGTCAATAAATAGTTGATTAGTCTTTATATTGAACGTCAGTCAAAAATATCACACTTCAGTGTGGTATATGTAGACTG
>ERZ808278.103-NODE-103-length-70886-cov-4.398427_pt1 | contig 70886 bp, 79 predicted proteins | sample MGYA00521239_ERZ808278 | MGnify/ENA primary metagenome ERZ808278 (study PRJEB31516, sample SAMN03275600) | gut metagenome | biome: mammalia-associated habitat; material: feces | host: Papio cynocephalus | place: Kenya | collected 2012-07-17 ... | reverse complement strand
ACTTATTATGAATTAAGAAAATTGTTTGCAGTTCTCGAGAGGCAAACACAAGACCCAGTTGTGTTAAAGGTGCTTAAAGATATAGGCAGAATACTTGCCAAACTTGAGGTCAGAAATGTACCGATTCCTACATTAAAGAAATCATTATCTCGTTCAAGACAAGTTTTCAAACCTACAAAGGAGAAGAAATAATGTCTACAAAGCCTAAAGCATCAGATTTAGAAGCACTTATCGGAAACTTTGCTACTAAGATTGAATCTCTTAAAGAGGAACAAGATAAGGTAGAAAAAGAAACCGAGAAAGCAAGAGAAGAAGGAACCATTACGGAATTCCTTACAAATAATCCTATTACAACTTATAATAAGATAGAAGATACTTTAACATCTGCTTTGGAAATTCTCGATACTGCCAAGCTCTTTATTAATTCGACACCCGACGCAGAAGCTTTTTCTGCCACAGCATCTCTTATAAGTTCTGTTCAAGGTTTGTTCCAAGAATTTACCGATATATGGAAACGGCAGATTGAATGGCGCAATGCTATTAATATGGAGAATTTAAAATTTCAACATAAGCTTAAACTTGAAGACCATAAACATGAATTAAAACTCAAATATTTTAACGAGACCAATTCAATATCAGCGGATGGCAATACTGGTTCAAAAATGGTGCCGTTTAATACAAATGATTTTATAGCTTCAATTCGAGCAAAGAAGAACAAAATAGTAGACATTGAAGTAGACAAGGAATAAAGGAATGATTACAGCAGTTTTAACAAATAACAAAAATCTTATTGAAAATTTTTTAAGGTCATTTTCTAATAAGGGAAATGATTTTAAAAATCTTATTATAACAGTCGATAATAAAACGTCTGATTTTAGTAAATCCTGATAACGGAAATCCAATAACCTTTATAGAAGCTTTAAATATTTTAAAATCAAGAATTTCTGAAATTCTAAAATAATTGAAAATTTTTATTTACTTTTTAAGGGAATTGTGCTATCATAGGAACTATGAAAAATAATGAGAAAATAATAAAAGCAACTCAAGAAGTTGTTAAGAAGAAAGAAACAGAAAAACTTCTTGAGTCAAAACCACATTTTGATGATGATTTTGATGAGCTTTGCTGGGAATTTGAACACCCAACACCTGAACTCAAAGCTATAATCAAAAAAGTAGAAGAATATGCTAAAACAATGGATTTAGCGGGCGTACCTGTTTTTAAAGGAAAATTGAATGATTGATTTATATATAATAAATTCAGGAAATTTTTATTTACAAATCAAAAATTTCAGTATATAGTAAAGGAAAATTTAAAAATAAGGAATAATATGGCAAAAAGAGGAAGACCGAGAAAATCTGAGGCTGAAAAGTCTCCACTTACAAAAGCATATGAAAATGCACTTAAATCTTGTGATAAGGGGTTTAAGTATATATTGGATAATTATAATCCCTTAACAAGGGAAGAAGAAAAAACAGCTTCGGCTGATGATTTGGTTTTGCATAATTTTAGATATATGTTCAGGGCCTTTAAAAAATTTCTAATCAATATACCCCTTTCGGAGTATTGTTCGGAAATATATGCAGGTCTTTACGAAGCAGTAAGGAAGTTTGACCGAACAAAAAATATTAAGTTTATTACATTTGCTCAAGCTTATGTAAATCTTTATCTTCTTAATTATGCCCGTAAACAGGAGAATATTATCTCTTTCAATCCTTCAGCAATTAATAAGATTAAGACAATGCAGAAATTCATTTATAACTACAGAGATGAATTTAATAGAGATCCTTCTCCTGAAGAAGTCTGTAAGAAGTTCAAGCTTTCAATGGAGACTTATCAGAAGTATTTGTTCTATTGCAATTCATTCTTGGTTAACTCACTTGATGAAGTTTTGCGAGACAGTGATAAGGGACAAACAGGTTCTCATACAAGAACAAGAGCTGATGTCATCTCTGGTAAAGATGTAGTAGACCAAGATGATGAAGATTTTGTCAAGGATCTCGAAAAGAAAGAACTCCTTAATGAAATTCAGGCATTGTTGAAATCTTATTCTAAACTTGAACAGAATGTTATTAAAGATTTGTATATCAATAATCGTTCTGTAAAAGAAACAGCTAAACGAGCTAAGATAACATCGTCTAAGGTTACTAAGATTAGAGAAACAGTATTGTCAAACCTTAGAACAGCCTTGGCCTAATAAGTTTTTGAAATTTAATGGTTCCTTTGCTTAAATAATAGAGCAAAGGAATTTTTCTATGGCTAAAAGAACTAAGTATAATATATTCGGAACAGAACAAGGTGTATTTCAGCCTCAAGCTTTAAACAAAGATGGAGGTTTAAAATACACAGGTAAACATACTCCGATGTTCCGAAGTTCTTATGAAAAACAGTGTTTTTATATCTTAGAAAGAAATCCAAATGTCCTGTGGTGGAAATCTGAAAGTACTGCTATACCTTATCATAATGGTTTAGATAGTGCTCGACATAATTATTTTGTCGATTTAACTTTCGGTGCCTATGATAAAGAAGGGAAAATACAAACTTATTTGGTAGAAATTAAACCAGAATCGCAAGCAGTTCCTCCTGTTAAAACTCCGAGAAAGCAAAAGAAAACTTTAGAAATAGAAGTTAAACGTTGGATTATTAACAGGTCTAAATGGAATGCAGCTTCTGCATATGCTAAAATGCATGGATATAAATTCTATATCTGGACCGAACAACGTATGTTTGAATGGGTTCCAACTGATAATTAAGACTAAATTTAAAAAGAAAGGAAAAGGAAAGAATGTCTCTAATAGTAGATACCTATTCTCCAAAGGGAATAGATGATATGATACTTATACCAGAGTTGAAGACTCTGTTTAAATCATGGGTTAAAGACCCCTTTAATAAGTTTAAAGGTTGTACTTTTGCGGGCCCTCCTGGAATAGGTAAGACAGCATTGATGAAAGCTTTGCTTAATGAAATGCAAGCTCCATATCTATTACTTAATGCCTCTAAGGATAATAGTGTTGATATTTTTAGAACTAAGGTAAATGATTTTTGCTCCTCAGTTTCTATGGGTGATACCCCTAAATTTGTATGTCTTGATGAAGCTGATTGTTTGTCTATTGGTTCTGCTGGTAAAGCGGGTGCTCAGGAAACATTGAGAGGTATTATTGAAGAATCTCAAGATGATACAAGATTTATTCTTACTTGTAATTATCCTAATAGAATCATACCAGCATTGCTTTCTCGTTGTCCCCTAATCAATATAAGGTTTACGCCTAAGTTGATTATGGAACGAGTTATTAAGATTCTTAAAACTGAAAAGGTCAAACCTACAAAAGAACAACTGGAATCATTTTATAATGATGTTGTAAAAGCACAATATCCTAAGATTAGAAATATCTTGCATGTTCTTGAAGATTGTATTGATGAAAATAAGAAATTCGATGTATCAGGTATTACTATTAGTAAGCCTAATGTAGAATTTGAAGAATTTGCAATTGAGCTTAATGATAAGTTTACTAAGGCAAAAGTAAAAGATTTGTTTTCAATTAGAAAATTTTATATTGAGAATGGCGATAAGTTTGATGAAGATTATATCAAACTTGCAAATGAAATGTTCAAATTGAATATGGATAACCCGGAGCTTCAAGTAATAATGGCAGATTATATCTATAAGATGTCGGTAGTAATGGATCCAGAAATTCAGTTTTATGCAATGCTTCTCAATTTAAAGCAATAAATAAAATTAACCTTGGGTTTTCCTTTCTTCCCCAATGGTTATAATAGGACATATTGAACGGCTGATGGTTTTCTACTTTTTCCTTTCCCATCAGCCGTTCCTCTTATATAAGAAAAATCCTTTGAACCAAAATTCAAAGGATTTTATATTTTAAGCTTTTAAACTAAATTATGCTTTCTTAGCATTAAAGAGTTTTTCTCCGATATTCTTAATAGCTTGTTTAACTACTTCAATATTGGGTTTAATATTGATAACTGTTTGCGATTGAGTAAGAACCTTTTGACCGTCAACTTCGGTTTCTTTTTCTTCTGTAAGCTTTTTAATCTTAGCGTCAATTACTTTGATTTTTTCTTCAAGAAGTTTTTTCTGTTCTTCAGTTTGTTCTTGATCTACAAGTTCTTGTGCATCTTGTAAATCATTTGCAATATCTTCCAAATCTTGTGCTGTTTGTTTAGCTTCTTCAGAATCATCTTGTGCTTGAATTACTTGTGCAGCTTCAATTTCGTCTTCCGCTTGTTTGAGTTGTTTAGAAATAAATTCTTGTTCAGATTCTTCATCTTTCTGATTAACAGGTTCTTCTTGTTTCTGTTCTTGCTGAAGTTTCTGTTCATCTTCTTGTTTAAGCTGAGCTTCAACCTTTGCAGCATCAGACTTCATTTGTTGTGCAGCTTGACAAATAGCAGCCGCCTTCTCTTGGTCTTCTTTTTCCTGAGATTGACCAATAAATTCATTAGCTTGTTTTTCAAGTTGTTCAGCCTGTTCTTTAAGAGCATCAATCTGTTCTTGAACTTCCTGAGCAAGCTGTTGATTACCTTCTTGCTGGCTAATCAAAGTTTCTTTATTTTGCTGTTTCTGGCCTTGGACAATAGCTTCGCAACCTTCTTTTACGAGGTCTTGAGCTTTAGCAATAACTTCTTGAGCCTGACAAAGATTATCTTTATTAAGTTCTTTAATATCAGTAAGAATCAACTGAGCCTGTTCAACAATTTTCTGACCAGCTTCAATAGTATCTTTACACTGTTTAAATTGCTGGATTTGCTGAGCTAATGTTAATTGTTCGCCACATTGGTCAAGCTGTTTAAGTTCTTCGGCTTGTTTAAGAAGTTTATGGCCTTGAGCCTGGAGTTGCTGGCCTTGTTTGAATTCAACAGATTCTTTATCAGAGCAATTATCACACATTTGCTGTCCCTGAGCAATTTTCTGTAAACCAAGAGACATCAAATTCTGAGCAGCCTGATTTAATTTTGATACTTCTTTTTCTGTTTGGTCATTCTTAGCAGTTGCATCTGTATCAACTTGCTGGGCAAATTCATCAGGAGTAAATGTCTGTGTTTCTTGTGTTTCTTGGTTGGTAGCAACAATTTCTTCATCTTCAACTGATTCAACCAACCAGCTTACACCGTCTGTTGCTATATAACATTTACCTTCGGTAAACATAGCCAATGGCTTAAGTTTACGAGCTTCAAGTTCTTCATTAATGAATTCAAAAAATTTTTTCATGTTTCTTTTTAAAAGGTTTATTTTTAAGTAATTACTTATATAAAAAAGTTAACTAAGAATTATTTATCACTTTGGTATCCGAAAGCTAAATTTTTAATAACCTTAAAGAATTCGTAAAAGGAAAGAAAATAAAATGGAAAAACTTAAGTTTTTTAAAACACGTAATGTTCAAAGTCCTGAAAGAGGAACAGAGCTTTCGGCCGGAGTCGATATGTATATTCCAGTCGATTTGTCTCTCAATGAGCTTTCAGCAATTCAGCCTGTTAAAGGCCAAGTAGAAGTCAAAGTAAATCCTACTACTGGTATGCTTCAGGAATTTACTCTTATGCCTCAGCGTAGAGTATTGATTCCTTCGGGCATTAAGGTTAAATTCCCCAAAGGATATTGTGGTCTTTTGGTAGATAAATCTGGTGTAGCATCAAAAGTTGGTATTACTCTTTTGGCTAAGCTTATTGATGAAGATTATCAGGGTGAAATTCATTTTAATCTTGTTAATACTTCTGATATGGCAGTTAAATTCCGTCCTGGACAGAAGATTACTCAGATGGTTGTAATGCCTGTTTCTTATTGCCAGCCTGAAGAAGTTTCAACTATTGATGAACTTTATGCTGGTGAAGTTACCGATAGAGGCGAAGGCGGTTTCGGCTCGACAAATGATGAGGCTTTGAAAGGTAAATCCCTTCAGGAACGTAATGGTATAGAAACTACAGATGCTCCTATTGTTGGAGATTGGGATGTAAAAGTTGAGTCTTATAATACTGCAGAATTTAATCCCAATGATACAATAGTCCCTCAGGACGAAAAAACAACTGCAGCAGGTAAACCTCTTATGATGAAGTTTGTTAAAGCTCAAGCAGAAAAGAGTAAAACTAAGACTGCTAAGAAAACTACAAAGAAGACAACTTCTAAAAAGAAAACTAAAGAATAAATTTAAAAATTAAAGACCAGATTAAATTCTGGTCTTTTTCTTTTAGAGGAATCCCAAATAGTGTTTTTATTTGAAAAGCAAATGAATAAATTCAGCCCCGAATATAGACATAACAGTAACAATTAAAGCACAAATGCCTAATGCTTGCCAAGTAATTTTGCGCATTCTATCAATGGCTTCATGGTCTTGGTTAAGGACATTATTTCTATATTCTTCTAAAGAGTTAACACGCCCATTAGTACGTTTAGTTTGTTCAAGGATTGTTTTAAGATATTCTTCCATTTTATTCTGGTTTTCTTTTATCTCTTGATGCAATTTTTCCTGACTTGCTGCCATTTCTTGACGGCGCATTTCGGCATCTTTATCGATTTTATCGAAACGTTCATTAAAAGTATCTTCGAGTTTGTTAAATTTTGTTTCCAAAGTATTAAGCCTGTAGTCTACTGTCTTCATAGTTTCCTGAAGTTTAGCAATAGCTATGGCATTTTCGAAAGTACTCTGCCTACTATCACCTGCTGTAAGGTATGCTGTCGGTGTTAATTTGCCGTCCATTATTAATTAAAATCTTAACGATTCAATCCTTGATAGACTTATTTAACAAATTAACTAAACTTAAAATTATGGATTTTTCTGAGGCATTTAAAACAATTTTCTTGCTTAAAAAGCAATATCGTAATACATTAGCTTTAATTAAAAAGGAATCTGACTTAATATCATTTTTTAAAAGAATTGGCGTAAAAACATCAGAAAATAATATAAAAGTTTTTAAAGCGGTTATTCCAACTATTTTTAAACTCCAAGATTTCCTTAATCAAATTGATTCAGAATTTAATATTAAAGACGTCTTATTAGAGAATAAAGGAACGTATTTGAAGAAATTTAGGAACGTTCCTAATTTTTCAAGAACAATGTCTGTGTTTGATACTGCCGATGCTTATATCATATTTGCTTCAGGAATTGATAAAGTAGTAGCATTAAGATATAACGAGAACTGGAATTCTCCCAAAAAAGATACGCCTATTATTACTAATCAAGGTAAAATTCTTAATACATTTGATAAATTACGAGAAGACTGGAATGATTATATTAAAACAGAAATCCAGAAAATCCTTAAACAAGATGTAGAAATTACTGCTGATCTTATAAGTAAAAACTTGTCAAAAATTAAAATGGATGAGTTTGAAGTTAAGTTTGATTATAAAAATGCAGTAGAAATATTTGAACATTACTACGGGTTCAATCCAGAGCATTCAAATAATAATGGCCTCTATACGCTAATATTAGAAGTAAATGAAAAGAATTTTGGTGGACAACTTAGGCCAGTTCATGAAATAAAGAATATTGAATCTGATTTAGTTAAAGCTGGTATATCCAAGAAAAATAAAAAACCAAAGTTGGTTATAAATTTCGAAAAAATTAAAGGAACAACTTTATATTGCTCCTTATATTGCGGGAAAAATAAACTAAAAAACTTCAAAATAATTAATGATATTTCAACACTTAAGCTTCAAAATTAAGTTAAGTAATGAAATATGATTAGTCTTCTGGAACGTGCCCATCAAGGTACGTTTCTTTATTTTTAGGATTATCTAAGAAAATTTCTTGCTTGTCAAGCTCTTCCTTTTCTTTGAGCATATCTTCATTAACATAAACATGCTCATGATATGGTAATTGAGAATGATTTTTAGCACGGTTAATAAGCTCTTCCAGCCTTGCAATAGTTTGATTGGGTGTTGTTATATAAAATCCGTCTTTAAATGTTCCTTTAATAATATGTAAATCTTTATCATAGATTTTGCCGGTATCAGGATCTACAAATTGATTATCACCTGGTTTATCTCCATCATTTATATTACCGCCAGTATCTCTACCATCATAAATATCTCCAGTTTCTGGATCGACATATTGATTTCCAGCAGGCTTATCCCCGTCATTTATATTGCCGGACGGACCTTCTGCACCAGATATAACATGCTTAATAGTAGCCGAATCCCAAGAGAATTTATCTTTATCATTACCGTACCAATAATAAGTTTGATAAGTAAAGTTTACAGTAGCATTATATTCTTCAAGAACAGAAACATCAAGTTCTGATGGGAGCTCATTATCTATATTACCGTCCCAAATAATTTTATTCCTAATAATTTGACTTCTATCATAAGGGTGATAACAAGATATACAAATGTAAGGATTAAAGAAAGGTATGAAATTTCCTAAGATTTGATTTAAGTCTTCTTCATATTGACAGAAGATTTTTACTTCAAACCCAAGGTTCATAGGCTGAGGTTGATTTCTTCTGAAGTCATAAGAATAAGCTCTTTGGATTTTTTGTTTTTCTGTTAATCTAGGATCGTTAATTTGGGTTTGAGAATAGATTTTACCCTGAAATAAGAAAGGTCTATTTAAATCTACAACCCTGTCTAAATCCCGTTCCATAGATGTACGAGATATAACAATTACCGGTCTTTGTTTAACTTTTGCTTTATTCTTAAAAGACTTAATGATTTGAGAATCATGAGCATATTCAACAGGAACTCGAATATTACGTGTTTTATTACCATTGGGATCTTCCCTGGTAATAATAATATTATTGAATATTGAAATCATAGCCGCGCAGGCTAATTTCGTTTCCTTGTTGTAGCTTCTATACCTCACGAATCTTATTTATTAAATAGAAATATCCGCTTGGAAACTAAATTTTTAAATTAAGAGTTCCTTTTATTTTTCATGGCAGCTAATGTAAAAGTCGTATCAAGAATACAAAATTTAAAATCAAGAGAAAACTACTCTGAGATAAATTCTATTTTGGCAACCTTTGCTGAGATTTCTCAAACAAAAGAAGCAAATTCTGTAATTGAACGCGCTTTTTCTAATATCATTAAAACTCAGCCATACATTGATGCTAATTGGTCTAATAACTTTTATACGGCTTTATTCAATACTCTTAATGGAACTCAGGTTAATTCAAATTTAGCATATGTTCCAACTGGTAAAACTGCTAGATTGGCTGAATATAATAGAATGGCTCAATCTGCAGAAATTAATGCCTGCTTAGATGAAATTTCTGATTCTGCTATTAATTTTAACGAAAAGAAACAAATCGTCGAAATTCAATTTAATGATGTAGATTATATTCCAGATGGACCAGAGGGACAGAAGAAAAGAGAAGAACTTGAAGAAAAACGTTCTATTCTTTATAAAGAATTTTATAAGTTTATCCAGCCTTTAAAGCTTCAAACAAAGCTTCACCGTTATATGAAAAACTTTCTTAAAACTGGTGAATGCTGTTGGGAAAATATTATTGACCCAGATAATAAAGAAGAAGGCATTATCGATTTTAAATTTATACCAAGCCACTCGTTTGATTTTGCGTATGATAAGGAAACATATGAAAAAGTTGGTATTTGGGTTAAGGTTTTAAAAACCAAAACGGGTTCAACATTAAATTATGATGACGGTAGTTTAGCATCTTCTGCTTCTGTTAGAGGTCTTGGACCGAGTGTTTCTTATAATTCTTATACTGGTAATTGTTATGAATTGGGTTCGTTAAATCGTGTTGATGATTATACCCAAGGCGATTTATTATTCTTACCTTGGGAACAAGTTACTTATGTTGAGTCAGGCGAGCATTCTCCTGATGATTTGATAGTTTATCCTTTAATTGAACAAGCTCGTAGACCATATAATCAGTTAGTTTGTACAGAAGACTCAATCATAATTTACCGTTTAGCTCGTTCTCCTACAAGGTTAGTTTTCAATGTTGGTGTAGGAATGTCTAATAATTCTAAAGCTGCACAACAAGTTCAGCAACTTATTAGAAAATATAATGTAGCAAAAACCTATAATTCAACTACGGGAACAACTAATAATACCAGAGATCCTCATACAATGACAGAATCATTCTGGTTTATGAAGTCAGCTAACGGTGAAGGAACTGATGTTACTGAATTAAGCTCATCAGTTGATATGGGTGAACTCCCTGACCTGGAACATTTCCAGAAAAAACTTTGGGCAGCTTTACATGTTCCTGCTAAACGATTCTTAGAACCTGATTCTGCTTATGTCCGTTCTAATGACGGTATAGGACAAGATGAATATAGATTTTGTAAATTTATCATAAGGCTTTTGTCTAATTTCTCTGAAGGTATCAAAAATTCTTTTATAGTAAATCTTCAGTTACAAGGACAGTTAGAACGCCTCAATATTGATGAATCTTTCTTTGATATACATTTTGTTAATCCTCTTTCTTATGAGCTTTTTGAGCAAGGCAGAGTATTGGCTCAGAGAATTGAAATGTATAAGGCAATTACCGAAAATGAAGGTTTTTCTAAAGAACTTGCTATGAAGAAATACCTTAATTTTACAGATGACGATGTTGAAGATAATTGGGTTGCTTTAGAAAGAGAAACAGTAAGACAGAAACTTATTGATGCAAAAGCTGATGCAATCGTTGAGGATGAAATTGAAGCATTTAAAGAACAGCTTAAAGCTGAAAGACTTGCTAAACAACATGAAGAAGATAGTGAATCTCATTATGATTCAACAGAAGATGTTGTTGATGATGCTTTGGATACTGAAAAATCTGATGAAGTTAAACAAACTGGCGTAGAACAAATGGCTGACATGGCCGACCAGCAACAAGCTCAGTCTGGACAGTCAACTCAACAACAAGGTTCATCACAGCCGCAACAACAAACTTCAACTCAGCAAGAACCGGCACAAACTCAGCAAACTCCTCCACCACAACAAGCTGAAACACAAAGTCCACAACAAAAACAATAAATAAAAACAACTCGAGTGTATATTTAGCACATGGCAATTACAGGAATTCCAGTACAACTTTTTTCAGAAGCAATGCTTCCAGTCGGCAGCTGTGAATTAGTTGTCGAACAAAAAAATTCAAAAGATAGACCTTTGCTTAAAATTAAAGGACCATTTCTTATTGCAGAAAAAAGAAATGGCAACGGACGACTTTATCGTAGAAACGTTTTAGAAACAGCAGTACAAGATTATTATAGGGATTATATTACTCCTTGCAGAGCATTGGGAGAATTAGGACATCCTGATAGATATGAGCCTGTTTTTGCTGATTCTTGTATAAAGATTGAGTCTATTAAGCAGGCAGAAGATGATCCTAATATATTTTTAGGAGAAGCGGTAGTTTTACAATCAGACCCTGAACGTGGTATTAAAGGCACTGGTCCTGGCGATATACTTGCTTCTATGCTTCAATATGGAGTTAAACCTGGTGTATCTTCAAGAGGTCTCGGACAAATGACAAGGGATAAAATTATTGACCAGTATTATAAATTAGTAGCGGTTGATATTGTTTATAATCCTTCTGGTCCTGGTTGTTATGTTGACGGAATTCTTGAATCAAAACAATTTTTAATTGATGAGCATGGAGAAATTATGGAAAAAGCTTATAATAGGTTTGAAAATAAAATTTCTACATTGCCTCTCGTAGAAAGAACTGAATACCTTAGAAAGGCATTTAGTGATTTTATTAATGAAACTAAAAATTCTTAATAATGACTAAACAAGAAGAAATAGCACTTTGTGGTAAATTTATCGAGAACATTAAAGCTGACAATAAGCCAGCAGCTCTCGAAAACTTAAGTAAAGTAATTGAATCTAAGATTAAAAATAAGATTCAAGAAAAGAAGCAAAATATTTTAGCTTCTAAAAAATTTTAAATTTGCGCGCATAACAAATGAAAAAATATCAAGAAAAAATTAATAAACTTTTCGAAGCAGTAGATCCTGAAAATAAACTTCAGGATGTAAAGCAAGAATTTACACAGTCTGTTGAAGATCAAATTTCTGCTGAAGTTAAACAACAAGTTGAAGATAATGACCAGAAATTTGCTCAGCAGGAAGAACAGCTTAAGCAACAGCAAGAACAAACCGAAAAGGTTCAGCAAGAATGCGAACAGCTTAAACAGCAAGTTCAGGATCTTGAAAAAACTTGTCAAGAAAAAGAACAAGAACTTGAAAAGGTAAAGCAAGAATGTGAAGATAAAGTCGCTCAAGTTCAAAGAGCTGCTATTCAGAACTTTGATCAGCAAATCGAAGCTGCCAAGTTGGAACAATCTGAAGAAGACGAACAGAAAGCAATCGAAGCTACTAAGAAGCTTACTCAGCAAATTGATGCTAAACACGCAGAAGAAGCTGAAGAACTTAAAGAATCGATTTCTGATTTTATTGATACATTTATCGATAGAAAAACTTCATTGCAGGTTGCTATTAATGCTGAAGCCCTTTCTGAAGCCAATAAAGAAGTTCAGAGCAAGATTGTTGATCTCTTGATTGGTAAAGAACTCTTTGAAAGCAAGGTTAAAGAACAAGCTGAAAAGATTATTGCTGAAGCTAAAGCATCTGCCAACAAAGAAATTAACGAAGCAATCGAAGCTACTAAAAAAGCTACTGAACTTGAAGATAAGTTGAACGAAGCAGTTGCAGAAGTTAATAAACTTAAAGCTCAGAAATTGCTTGCTGAAAAGACTGCATTTCTCCGTCCTTCTTTGGCTAAGAGAATTTGCGAAGCTCTTGAAGATAAATCTATTGAAGAGATTGAAAAAGAGTTTGAAGAAGTTCAGGCTGAAGCTGAAAAAGAAGATGCTGAAAAACGTCAAGCTCTCCGTCAGCAAGTTCAGAAACAACGTCAGCAAACAGTTGATAAGAAACTTGAACAGGATCAAGAACCCGAAACCGATGAAGAACCAGAAGATAAACCTATTACTGAATCGGTAAAGGATAGTTTTATCAAGAGTATTAAAACTCGCATTAAACGATAATTTTTGTTTTCTTTCTTTCATTTTTTCAATATTCCAGATTTTCTGGAATATTTTTTTTTTTTAATTTTTAACGAATTTTATTAATTTTTGAGCTATTTTGAAGTTTATCTCAATCGAAAACAATAAATAAAAATACAGAAGAAGCTGCAAAGCTTTTAATTATAAGGTTTTTAAGATTTTTGAAATCATGATGAGAATTTTATAATTCTTTATAACAGATATTTTAAGAAGCTTAGAATACATAAACACAAAAATATTTTAAAAAATTTAAAGAAACATTTAATATTATGGCATTTGTAGAAATTAATGAAGCCTATAAACAGAAGCTCGTAAAAGACTGGTCGTCTGTAATGGATGTTGATGGTCTTAACGACATTAAGAATGATGCAATGAAAACATCGTTGGCCCAGATTCTTGAAAATACTTACAAGGAAATGGTTAAGGGTGGTTTCAATCCTGCAGTTCTCAACGAATCAGTTTTCGATAACGGTATCGAAGGCACTATTATTGACGGCAGAACAAATGGTGGTTTGCGCGGCGGCAAAGGCAATGCTTTCTCTGCTGATCAGCAAGACTGGAAAAAAGGCGACATGAGAATTCCTCTCGCTATTATTCCTCTTGCTCGTCGTATGTTTACACAGCTCTTGGCTCACGAAGTTGTCGGTGTTCAGGCTATGGCAAGTCCTTCGGGTTATGCTGCCGCTTTCCGTTATACCTATGGTTCGGGTGCCAATAAAGGCAAGGAAATCATTTTCGGTGAATTTGATCCTTCGTTCTCGGGTACAACAGCTTATGCTGGCGGTATTGAAAAACTTGATGAAACAGCAGACGCCGTTGCTGCACTTAAAGCTTTTGGTCTTAAAGACATAACAAAAGAAGTTGATGGCAAAAATGTTGTTTCGTTCGTTAAAGCCTCGGGTATGGATGTTGCTGATGGTGAAAACGTTTCGTTCAATCCTGATGTTGCTGCTGGTGAAAGAAATATTGCTCGCGTAAACTTCTCGCTTGAGAAGGTTCTTGTTGAAGCTAAGACACGTAAAATCGGTACATCGATTTCGATGGAAGATGCTGAAGACGCTTTGGTTTCGCTCGGTCTTGACGTTAATGAAGCAATGGTTAATATCCTTGCAACAGACATTAAGAACAGCATTGACCGTGAGCTCTTGCAGGAAATGGTAATTGGTACTATCGGCACAAAAGAAAAAGCCGCTAAATCGTTCTCGGTTTGGGATGCTGCTACAGCTGATGGTCTTGACCAGCTTGGTCGTTTGAGTGCTCTCTATACACACATTATGCTCCGTTCGAAGAAGATCCAATACAACACAAAGATGGGTAATGGCGCAAACTGGTTGATCGCAAGCTCGCCTGTTTCGGCTCTTATCGAACGTATTGGTGATTGGAAGATGGCTGAAAATGATGTCGCCGTTGACGGTGCCGCTATTGCTTATGCTGGTACACTTCGTCGTGGTTCGATCAAGGTTTATAATGATGCTCTCTCTGAAGCTCCTTATATCTTCCTCGGTTGGAAAGGTGCTGACATTACTCAGACTGGTTGCGTATATTGCCCATATGTTCCTGCTCAAATCCTCAGCGGTCCTGACACAGATAAGTTTGGTGCTCGCTTGATGGCACGTGCTCGTTATGGCATCGTAAACTCGCTCTGGGGTACTGAAAACTTCTATCAGTATATCAGTCTCAAGAACGTTGGTAATGAGTTTGGTACAATCTTCGCAAGTGAAGGTGCAAAGACTGTATTTGCTACACTCTAATCCTGAGTTTATAAGCTAACTAAAAATTTAAGACCTTAGGTTTTCCTAAGGTCTTTTTCTTTTAAAAAATAAAGTTAAAAATTAATCTTCAGAATCTTCATCAGAAGAATTCAATTTATTAGTTAATTCTTCCATATCTTCGGGAGTATAATCGTCTGGATTATCGGACATATTATCATTCTTTGCTTGTGCTATACCTTCTCTATTACAAAAATCTTCGTATACTCTTTCTTGTATAGCTTTAAGTTTAGCATCTTGAACATTATGTTTTTTAATAGTATTAACAAATGCACAATAACAAATACAGGTAAGATAAGAAAATGGATTACATTTAGGGTGGTTTAAATCTATTCTATGCAACTGTTGAAGCATTTTATAAACACCGTCAGAGATAAATTCATCTTTATAATAATAGCGGTTAAAACAAGATTTTGAAGCATATCTAACTGCTATTTTCCAAAGCATTCTACCTAATGCCTCTGAAATAACGCGTTTTTCTGGTTTTTTAGATGATTCAAAATATTTTCTAAACTCAGCATTGAGTTCTTTTGGTGCTACATAAAATTCATCTTCTGTCTTAGTTCGCTGGGAAACGATTTTCTTGCGCGGCATGATTATTAAAATTTTTCTATTTATTAAAGTATAATTAAGAAAGGTGTAACCATTTAGATTACACCTTATTAAGAAATTTTAAAATTCAATTAAATTGAAACTACAACTTTAAAACTCATAGTATTAACAGTATCACTTAAGAAATCAGGATTAAACCAAGATTCTAAATCAATGAATACTCTGCTATATGAATTTTCAGTAGCATTAAAATATACTTCGTCTGGAATAATTTGAGTTAGTTTATTACCATCAGCATCTTTATAATATACATTAGTTTTAACTAATTTAGTGCCTTCCATAATATTATGCTGAATAGAAAATAATCCAAAATCATTTTCCATATTAACACCAGATGTAGTATTAGCAGTATCTAAAGCCCAAACTCCGTCAGTTCCTTTTCTTAACTCAATATTATAATTCTTAGAAATATCTGCACCATTCATTGAGAACGATATATCGATATTATAAGGCTGGAGCTTAATTTGGTTTGCAGTCAAAGAATACCTACTAATAGATTGTCCAGAAGTTATTAAAGAATTAACATTTGTTATAGTCGACGGAATCCAAGAACCAGTTGCACAAACCGGAACCCACATATAATTTCCATCAGGTCCTAAACAAGCCCTTAAATGTATAGAAGAGAAATCTTCACCATCATTACAAGTGTAAATCGACTGTTTGCCTATAATAGTTGAAGTTATACCAGAACCGACTTTAATTAAAATTGGAAATTTATCAGTTTCTCCTCTATTATTTGGAAGAACCTTAGAAATAACAACTTGTTCGCCGCCAGATAAAGCATCAGAAGTAGATGGCAAAGTAATTTCAGTTGGACCAGAACAAACCTGATGATAGATATAACCTACACCAATATATTTGGTAACTGTTTGGGCAACCCAACCTTTGGAAGCAGTATACGTTAAGACATCATTTTCATTTGGAGTATCGGCAACATTTTTAAAGTTCTGTAAGTCTGTAATCTTAGAAGGAAGATTCTTAAATTGCCATACGCCAGATGTACCACCAGTAGCATTAAAACACAATGTTTGACCGGAACTTGGAGAAGCATTAGAAACGTCAGTTAATTCAACTAATTTCGGTTTAGCAATTAACTTAGCAAATGCCGACATTGAATACCATTGGCGAGTATAAGTCTGATCGCTATCGTTATAAATGTTAGCAAGAATTGTTGTTTCTGAACCAGAACTTTCTGGAAATAGAACAGACTGAGATTTAACTTCTTCTACATTCTTCCAAAGACGAAGTAATGCTCTATTGAGGACAGAATTAGATAAATTTTCATTTTCTGCCAATTTAATCTGTTCGAATGTAAAACCAGCTGCCATCTGTTATCTTAACAAAATATTTAACAAATCTATTTAATGGATTAGATTTTCATTATGACTTCTAAAATTCTTGTGTTTTCAGATATTCATTTTGGAGAACAATTAAATTCTCCTCTTAAACTCGATATAGCTAAAAGAAATATTGAGTTTATTACAAATGTTATTCAGGAACAAGGAATTAAAGACATTGTATTTTGTGGCGATTGGTTTCATTCAAGAAATTCAATCTCAGTTAATACATTCTTTCAATCATATGAAGCTTTGAAGAATATGATGGAACAACTTCCTGATGCTAAGCTTTATATGATTGTGGGTAATCATGATTCTTATTATAAGAATACTATTAAAGTTCATTCACTTAAATCATTTGAACAGATTAGTAATGTAGTCGTCATTGATAAACCTATTAAAGAAACAATTTGTGGTAAATCTTGTTTACTTGCGCCTTGGGGAACCGATATTCAACAATATAAAGGTAAAGGATTTGATTTAGCATTCGGGCATTTTGATCCTAATGGTGCAGTTTTAACTGGTGCTATATCTTCTGGTTGTGCATACGGTATGGAAGATTTAACAGAAGTTGCACCGTTGGTATTTTCTGGACATTATCATATTTCTAAATCATATCCTACTGAAAAAGGTGAAGTTCTTATGGTAGGTTCTCCTTCGCAACAAAATTGGGGTGATATTGGAACCAAACGGGGTTGTTATATCTATGATACTAAAAAGGAAGAATATTCTTTTATAGAAAATATCCAAGCTCCGGTTCATAATAAATTTTTATATTCTGAAATGGTTGAAACTAAGAAACTTCCACCTAAAATAGAAATAGAAAACAATTTTATCAAGCTTATTATTGATTGTGCTTATAAGTATCCAACAATTCAAAAACTACTTGAACAACTACAAAAGGCAAAACCTTGTACTCTTGAACCCGAATATTATTATACAGACCAGGTTAAGCTAAACTTAAATAATACAACTGAAAAGAAACATATTAAAACCCATGCCGAATATATCGAAGACTATGTTTTAAACAAAATGGAAGACATAGAAGGAATTAAAAAAGACAAATTGCTTGAATTGGTAATGTCGATATATTCGAGAGCTTCAACCGAGGAATAGTTTTGAATAGAATAGTTTTTAAGAAAATTAGAGCTTGTAATGTATTTTCAATCCGTAATGAGATTGAATTGGATTATACCCAGATACAAGGTCTTACATATGTTTACGGTATTAACAAAGATATTCCTGGTTCTAAGAATGGTGTAGGTAAATCCAGTTTGTGTCTTAACGCTTTGCTGGTTGCATTATATGGTAAGACTGTTGCCAATATTAATAATGAGTTTATTCCTAATAGGCAAGCGGCTTGGAATGATCCAATGTATATTGAGCTTGAACTTACAAAAGATTTTACTGACAATTATAAAATAATTGTCGATATTAAATCTTGTAAGAAACGAGATAAAGCTGCTTTAAAATTTACAGTTGAATGTAATGGAGTTGATGTTACGAAATCAACCCGTAATGAAACACTTGCATTTATTGAGAACGAGATTATAGGCTGTTCTTTTGAATTATTTAAAAATACAGTAGCTATTTCATCTTCTAATATTGTTAATTTCTTCCAAATGCCCAAAGCTATGAAGAATCAATATTTACAAGATATATTTTCACTTGATGCAATAGGCAAGTCTTATGAAGTAGCAACTGACAAACTTACTGAAATTAAGAAAACTCTTAAATCTTTTACGGATAAGTTATTTTATTGTTCTAAGAATCTTGAATCAGTTAAAGCTCAACAAGAAAACTGGATTGAAGAACACAATCAAGAAATAGAATCTATTAAAAAGAAGCTTCAAGCAGAAGAAGCTAAGCTTCAAGAACAAGTTAATAATGTTGATAAACCTAAGGCATATGAACAGAAATTAAAGGCTATTGAAAAGTATTCTGAATATAAAGAAAAGAAATCTGAAATAGAATCAAAGATTAAGGAAAACCAAAAACAGGCAATAATCCTTAAATCAGAAATAAAAACTTCCCAACTTCTTATTGATAAGAATCAAGAACTTATAAATTCTCTTTGTGAGGATTGTAAGGAAGTAGTTACTAAACTTTTTCATTTGGATAAAGCTCAGAATAATATTCAAAATAATAATGAAATTCTTGAAGAAATAAAAGGCAAGCAAGTTAGATTACAGAATTCTTTGGATAAAATAACGGATTTATTATCACGTATTTCAGAAGCTCGATTTGAAATTAAAGATTATAATAATAAGTTAAAGCTTATAGAACAAGAACAAAAGTTTATAGCCGATAATATTGAACTTTTTAAGAAGAATCTTGATAAAGCACTTAATAAAGAAAACCCTTTTAATGAGCTTATTACTAAGTCTGAACAAGAACAAAAAGACGTAGAAACCAAAATTAATAAGGTTTCTAAGATGCAGCAATATTATGGAGCCGCAAAACAAATATTTTCAGATGAAGGCGTAAAACAGTTTATTATTGGAGATATTATTGATGCACTTAACAACCATATTAAGACTTACCTTATGAAGATGGGTGCAGAATTTACAGTGTATTTTGATAATAATCTTTATTATGAATTTATTACCAATACTGGACCTTGTGAATATTTTTCGTTTTCTGCGGGAGAACGCAGAAGATTAGATTTGGCTGTTTTGTTTGCATTTAGAGATATTATGTCTATAAATTCAGTTCAGACAAATCTTCTTGTATGTGATGAAATTCTCGATGCAAATATTGACTCTTTTGCTCTTCAAGCTATTGTTCAGATATTAAAGAATAAATCAAAGTTAGACGGGCAATCTATTATGGTTATATCTCACCGAGAATCATTAGAAGAATCTGATGAATTATTTGATCATAAAATTCGAGTAGAAAAAGAACAAGGCGAAACAAATTTGTTCTTAGAAAATTAAAAAGAAAGGACAGGTTTTTCCCGTCCTTAATCGTTAAAGTGTAATAGCTTTTGATATTGGTAGAAGTTCTGAATTAGCACTATTTAGAAATTCAATATATTCTGGTTCTCCATCCACTGGCCGAACAAATTCAAATGTTTCTTTAAATGTAGGAGGGTCAATTTCTGCAACTGCTGGGCTTTCGGTTTCTATTGCCTGAGTTGCAATATTTTCCGGCAGTGTAGCAGGATCAATTATAAAACTGCTATTAAGATAATTTTGAAGGTCTTTTGAAATAGTTTTAGTTTCAAAATCTGATTTCTTTATTCGTGTCCAATAAGAATATCCTTCAACTTCACCACCTTGCTCTACGATAGCTTTAGCATCAGTATCTGTAAAGAAAGCATCAGTAGATAATTCTAATGTTGCTTTGGAATAATCTCCATTCCACTGAAGCATATCACCCCGGGTAGAAGCTTGCAAAATTTGGTTAAAAAACTGTGATGTTGGTAATGTTAGTTCTTTAGGGAGAGTAATTTTAATCATGTTAATTATTAATTCTTTCTTTTGACTAAAAACCGATAAAATATTTAACTAAATTTTCATAATGGCACGCCCTAAAAAGAATAAAATTGAAGCTCCTATTGAACAGAAAGAGGCTTCAAAAATTGTAAAAAATATTAAGAAAAATAAGTCTTCTAAAATATTGCCTTTTGCTAAGAATCGGGCAACTTCGATTGATTTGGCAGATGATGCCGCCGCTATTGTTCTTAATGCAGATAATACTGTTCAAATTTATGTAAGTAATAATAATCAGGGAGAAGAAGGAGAATCTACAACTTATGCTCCCAATGAAGAACTTGCTATAGCATTGGCTTCACTTTTACAGAATCAAGTATTTGTAGAAAATACGCTTAAAACATTTAGGGAATTGTTTGAAGCGGCGATTGCAAAACAAAATTTCCCAGAATCTCAATCAATAGACTAATGGCTATTCTTTCTAATAAGACTAATCTTAAAGATTTGTTTACTAAAGCCCAAGGTAATTTAACACAGCCTTGGATTCTTGTTGATTCATCTTATGTATGTTATTATTCTGCCGCTTCAGCTTGGAATTGGTTTAAAAAAGAATATGGTATAGAAGATGACTATTCTTTCAATCCCATGAAAGAGAATGATTATAAGATGGCATTAGAAAAGAAGCTTAGAAATAATATTAAGTATTCTGTTATTAATGCCGGTTATAAATTGCCTAATTTTAAAAAGGTAATATTTGCTTTAGATTGTCCTAAAGACGAAATTTGGCGTAATGGAATTTATGAAGAATACAAGCTTCAGAGAAAGATAAGAGATAAATCCAAAGATGCTTTTGATTATAAGCCTGTATTCAAATATATAAGAGATATTTTTATTCCTAATTATTGTGAAGAAAATGACGGCGCAAAATATATAGGAGTTCCTACGGCCGAAGGTGATGATGTTATTGCGACTATTGCAAAGGCGTTGCCGGAAGAAGACGATAAAGTTATTATTGCTTCTGACCATGACTATGCTCAGCTGTTTACAATTCCTAATATAAAAGTTATTAATCTTAGAGGTGAATTACTTACCCTTGAATCTGAAAGCCAAATAAAACCTTTGCAAGAAGCTGAGTATATCCTTACTCCTAAGGATGTTCTTTTAAAGAAGATTCTTACTGGTGATGTAGCCGATAATATTAAAGGTATTTTTAGGGGTTGCGGACCGGTAAAAGCAGCTAAATTTATTCTTGATAAGAAATTGCTTAAAGCTAAATTACAGGAGCCTGAAGTCAAAGCTCAATTTGATTTAAATTGTCAATTAGTGGACTTTGATAATATTCCTGAAGAGCTTACGGAAGAAATTATAAGAGTTTGGAAAAATGGCTAAATCGTCAAAGGGATCAGCATTTGAGCGTCAAATGGCGAAGTATTTCTCCCAGTGGATTACTGGAGATAAAGATACTGAATATCTGATTTATAGAGCACAAGGGTCGGGTTCAATGGGAACAATGGCCCGAATTAAAGGTAAAAGAGTTCAGAAGAATTTTGAAGGCGATTTAATTGCTGTTGATGATAGGGCTAAGTTCTTTATGGATAAAGTTTCTATTGAATGTAAGAATGGCTATAAGACAGCATCATTATTTTCTACATTTAAGAATTCTAAATCTGATGTTCTTAAATCATTTTGGGTTCAAGCAACTACAGAAGCTAAGTCTTCTAATAAGACACCTTTACTTATATTCAAACCCCTTGGTAATTCTCCTTTAGTAGGAGTAACTAATGATTTTTTGTGTTCATTTCCGGAAATTTGTAATCTTGAACAACGAGTAGTAGTTAGATTTAATAAAGAGCTTCCGGATTTAAATTTGTTTAAACTTGAAGAAGTTTTTAGTATTATTATTCCTGAGAAATTCAAAGAAAGAATGTAGACATGCACAAGATTCTTCCATGGTCAGTAGTATTATCTGAAGCAGACCAAATGCTTTCATCTATGTCCGATCAACTGACATTACAAGATATAACGAATATTGTTGCTAATTCTATTAAGGGATTTATTAAGGAGAATTATTATAAGTCTCTTTCTTTAAATGTAGTACGTTCTGGTTTACCTTGCTATAATTACTATAAACAAGATGAAGTTAAGCCTCCATATTATCTTGTTAAATCAGATTATAAACCGACTCCTAAATTTTTAAAAGATGCTTTTCAAAAAGCTTATAATATAAGGCAAAGGTTTGTTGCAAGCGAATACTTGATTTGGAATCGTCTTAAAAAAGAATTTCATAATAATGGTTGTAATTTCATAGAGATTAAGAAATTCTATGAAGATGATATTATCAATTATTTTAAGAATAGAACTCAGATTGAAGTTATTCCTTCAGAAACACCATTAACTGTTTTAACATTTTCGAATCCAGATTATACGAAAGACAATAAAGGATTAAAAATCTCTAATGTCTATTTGGATTCTATCATCAACAATATAAATTAATATAAACTAATGTTTACTAAGAACAATTATGTTCTCACTTCCGGACAAAAATTCGGAGAACCTTATCAACGTGTTTCGATTGCTGATATTCGGCCTAAGAACAAGATTATTACATCGGAACTTCCAACTGGAGCAAGTTCATTCCAGACAGAAATTTCTGAAATGGAAATGACACCCCCTAATGAGGATAAGAGTACTACAACAGTATATCGTCTTTCTTTCGAGAATACTCAGGGAGAACTTTATATGGTTGAATGTGAACCATCAGATATTAATATCTTCTGTAAGTATAGTAAGTTTAAGAATCTTGGTCAGCTTCTTACATGGGGCGCTAATTTTGCAGCAATGGATTGGAGAGGATTCCCTGTAAAGCTTATTAATGTAGAAGAGGTAGAATATGATGGACCTTTGTATTCGATTATTACTAAGGAAACGGCAAATTCGATTATTTCTGGTATTAATTTTATTACAAAGAAATTGTCTCAGTTCTCTTCTAAATTGACTGCTGCTGATTTGCAGAAGCCTGAAGGTGAAGAACAAGCATTCGAAGAAGAATAATTTTCAAGTTTAATGTAGTTTATTATAGGTCATTGGACAACCGATGACCTATATTTTTAATAAAAGGAAATTAAATGCAACCGGAAGAAAATAGAATCCTTCTTAAAACTTTTAAAGTAGTAACTAATGATCCCGAAGTCGGAGAAATGAAAATAGATGTTGAATCAGAAAATGAAGAATCATTGATTAAAGAATTTCGAGAACTTAAAATGGGAGATCTTATTTCATTCCAAGAACAATATTCTAATGGTTCACTTGGACCAGTATATAAAAAGAATTCTATGGGGCAATTTATGCCTGAAATAAATCAACAGGAAATTCCCCCTACTAAGATTCCCCTTAAAAATCTTCAAAAAGCAGTATCACGGGCGACTAATTCTAATGTGCCAGTTAAATGGTCGATAGTAAAACTTGCATCAGGCCAGATAATTCAAGTATCGTCTACCGGGGAAGTTAAAGAACCTGCTTGGAAAATGTTTAATTCTCCTGAAATGTTATATCAAGAAACGGGTGTTAAATTGTTTAAAAATGGCAAGGAAATAACTGAATTCCCCAAAGGCATTACAGTTCAAAAAGAAATTTGGGTATTACAAGAAAAGTCTAATGACTAAATAAGCGAAATGAAGTTATTATTTTGCATACTTTTAGATTTAGAGTATTTAGATGATGATATTCAAATACTCAAAGAGCATTTAGCCGATAATCCTTGTAATCAAATAGTCTTTTTACTTAAAAAGAAAAATGGTAAGACCCGTCAAACCCTTACAAAAGAATTCGGAAGATATTTCAATGATGATGATTTAATGTTTGATGAATATAATGAAAATTTTGTCGATGAACTAATAGAAGACTATTTGACTGAATATGAACCCAAAGAATATTTGATAATTCATGATGGTTTACCTTCACAAGTTTTAGAGGAAGAAGAACCAATAAACATTGAAGAGCTTTAATTAAATAGAAGAGATAAGGATTTCTTATCTCTTTCTTATTTTCAATGGGCAATTCTATCAAAATTTTAGATTATTCTGATTTATCTACATTAAGGTCAACTTCTAATTCTAAGGAGTGGATTCAAGATTCTAATATAAATCTTGATAATAGAATTTCTCAAGGCCAAGTATTAGTTAAAGATTTTGATCCACAATTCCGTCCTCCTTGTTCCTTTTGTTTTGAGCTTGATTTAGGAGATATTCCTTCTCGGACTTTTGCTCCCGCTGGTTTTGATTATGCAGTAATTTTTAATAGTTCAGTATTTCCAGTAATATTTGAAATAAGGTTTGATTCCAATACAGCTTTGGGTATTTTATATAGAATGCACTGGATTGGCGGAGAAACACAAAATAGTTATGAATGGTCCATAAGGTTACAAAAAATTTTATTGCCTGGTAAACATAAATATGCTATTTCAATAGGACCAAATTGTTTATGGACAACCGGAGTTGATGGAGGTTATAGTTGTAAAGTTTGCAGAGATGATGGATATACTTTAACTACTCATTTATCAAATTATGTTAAAGCTGGGTTAAGAGATAAAATCTATTGGGAAACACCATTAAACACTTTTGCTAATATTGGTGGGTTTAATGCAAATAATGTATATGCTCAAGCTAATACCCATTCAGTATTCAATGCTCAAGACTGGATTAAGATTACAGATTTAAAGGTGTTTAATTTTGAATTACCATTAAGTAATCCAACTACAGAAAAACTTCCAAATTATGGATATACCTTGACAGATTATTGTAATAATTTGTCTGTTCCAGAATTATTAAGAGATAATCCTTATAGAAATATGTGGTATTTTACCAATGTAAGACTCGGTGCCGGAGTATCAATATCTGATGATTATAGGTCAATATCTATTGTTAATGATCCAGATGATTTAACTACATGGGAATACCAATATAATTGGATTTTTTCTACTACAACAGATAACAATAATCTTAGTTTTAGTGTAATACCTGGTTCTTGGATATTTGCAAAATTTGAAATTGATTTAACAAATAGTCCAGATACAGAAGAACAAGCAAAACAATTTGTTTTAAGATATGCAAACCGAAATTTGCAAACGGATATTGCGCCAGACTGGAGTTCATTTGATTATGGTATATCTTGGTTAGAAAATGTTGATACTGGCGAATTAACAATTTCTCAAAATTCAGCATTAAATTTATTAAAAGCTGGTCAAGTTTCCTGTTATCCAAAATCTAAAAACAAATACTATATGTATTTTGCCGGTAGAATTTCTCCAAAATTGAGTAAAGAAAATTGTACTTGTATTGATCCTACAATTCCCAACCGAAATACGGTTTCTCTTGTTAGAAATACTGCTAACAAAGCATCAAATAGCACTTGTATAATTAAATGTTGTTATATAAGAACTTGTGGAGAATATTTTGGTATTTCAAATATTGCTTCGAAATCAGCAACTGAATGGAAGATATTAGATGAATCTATTAATAACAAAGAAATTATAGGTGGGAAAGATAATTTAATTACCGGAAAATGTTATGGTTCATTTCTTAATAATGCAGGTTATAGTCCTTCAATTACAATTCCAACTGAACTTTCTTTAGAAAACGCATTAGCTTCTAAATGGACTGATATTAATGGAAATGAAAATATAGGATTTACTACTAATAAAATTTCAAGACCAACTGATAAAGCAGAAGCTTATGTGGGAATTGCCGGAGGTTTTTATGCACCCGGAGATGGAACAACTGAAGCACCTTCATTAAGCCCTATTTGGTGGAATAACAATAATATTAAAGATACAACTGCTACGTCCGGTTGGAGAATAGGAACTTATTGTAAATGGTGTTGTAATAGGGATTTATCTCAAGATGACGATAAACCTGATGAAATTAAGTATGCTTTAGATTTACATTCTCCTGCTCAAATTTCAAATTCTGGAGCACAAAATATCGGATTATTATTGCAAAATAGAAGTATTAATTTTGCAAACTATGCAGATGATAAGTGGAAATTCTTTAGAGATAAAAGATTTAGATACTATTATAGAGTTTGGTTAAAATTTCTTAATTATGATACTACTAAAGGAACAAATTCTGGTAGATTTGAATTTGGTTGTAATTACAATTCTATATTAAGAATTAGTGCTTCAGAACAAGCTACTCCTACAAAATGGAGTCTCTATGAAGGGACTGCAATTAGAGAAGTTCCAACAACTAACACTTATTCTGGATATTTTGGAATGGGTATTATCGGTAAGTATAATATAACATCTACTCAAAAATGGAGATGGGTAGATAACGGAGGCCCCGCCGGCGCAGTTGCAAATTTTGAATTTAAGATATTATCTTATTTTGACGGAAATAAAGAAATACTAGTTAATGATGATAGTTTGGGAATATATCTCCCAAGACAAATAGAGGGTTAATAATGAATTATAGCAATACAAATTGTTTTAATACTCCGCTTACAGAAAATACTAAATGTAAGATAAATCATAAATTAATTGGAAAATTTCCATATTTTAATTTCGCCAATAAATGCTATCTTCAGGATAGCAAACCGTTTAAGGGGGCAAATAGAGTAGTATTAAGATGTTCGGCAGGAGAGCTAATGAAATCTTTTACAACCCCTGCATCAGGTTCTACCTATATGGCTTGGTTTCAGGGTATATTTGATTTCAAAGAATTTGGTAATTGCCTTTGGTCGGCAGTAGATGCTTCTGGAAATAAAAGGTTAGTATTAGAAGTAGAAAAACAAACAATCACAAATTTTACAGTATTGCCTACTCTTATTGCAGAAGGTGGAACAGATACTTGGCACCAATTAGAAGTATATTATCCTGGAGATATTACTAAGGCCTATTTTAAGTTTGACGGTGAATTAATTACATCTGCAGTTAGTACTAATACTGATAAATGGGATGACATTATAAAAATTGGTTATTGCCCTGCTGCTGAAACAAGTTTCCTGAGTTTGGAAAGAAATTTTTTCAAAGGTGGAATGTGTGATTTTAAAGTTTATAAAGATGATAAATTATTATATCATTTACCTTTACAAACTTATGATCCAGCTAATGGATATAGCATTCAAGACCCAGAAGATTTTGATGTAGGACCATATTTAAGTAAACCTGCTATTAAAAAATATAATACATCAATAGATCTTCAAACCGCTTATGGTAGTTCAGAAAATTTAGGTTATTCTTATAGTTTAATATATGGTTATAAACGAGTAACATCTTCACCTGCATCTTATTATGCTGGTAAATATCCAATTAAATCAGAACCATCTGTTGGGTCAGCTGTTGAAACATTAGTATATCTGGGATTACCTGCAGGACATAATGGAGATCCTGATATTAGTATTGATTTAGCAGATTCTGGTTTGCCGCCAGATACATTGACAAAATTTGATGCAAAAGAAGCTTTAAAATTTGCACCAAGCGAATACTATTATTGTGAAAGAGTTATGACACCTGATTACAATATAGTAGGTAAACAGAATATAAAACTTTATAGAACTCCACAAACTGGACAAAATAAAGATTTTCTTGAATATTGTATGGCTCGAAATGCGTTTATTCCATATGAAGAAAGAAACCCGGCTTGGAAAATGACACAGGAAATTTATAAAGAAGAGAATAAAGAATATCAATTACATCCTTATGTTCAAAATGGCATGGCTTTGTGGTTAGACGGTTGCAATAATTCTAAATACGGACATTATACAAATACAAAGATTTGGCAGGATTTATCGCCGTTAGAAAAGAATAGTTTTCATATAAATAATCAACCATTTAAAGGAACATTTTGTTGGACCAATAAAGGATTTAGAAAATTCTTAGACAACAATCTTAATCAAGTTATTTTACCCAATGAGACATTATATAATTCCGAAGGTAATTTGCCGAGTAAAATTGATGCTTGTACTATTGAAATGTCATTTACTCCATTACAGACATTTACGTCTTCTGATTATGGACGGGATTTATTTCATTTAGGTAAAATTATTACTAATGGTGTATCCTCATACAATTTGATCCTTAAAGCTATTAGTAATGAAGGTAATACTTTAAGACTATTAGTTGGAACTGGTAATAATACTTACCAAACATTAGTTCTTAAAAAACAATTCGGTGATATGAGGTTTAAAACTTATCATATTGCTATAACAATTGGAGCAGGAACTTCTGGAAAAATAAATTTTTATCTTAATGGTTCTCGAATTTATACGGGTAATAAGCCAAGCAAGTATAGCTGGATAACTACTGCAAACGGAAATCCTAATTATTTTGAATTCTTACATAAACCCGGAACTAACAATAATAATCATGCATATTTTGGAGATGTACATTCGGTAAGATATTATGACAAAGAATTAACAGCAACAGAGGTTAATTGGAATTACCAAGAAGACAATAGGAGATATTTTTAATGGAGGATTTAAGAAATAACAATAACCAACCTATAAGGATTAATAATCCCGATTTAGTATCAGAATTTGATACAAGCAATGAAGACAATGCTTTACCCGAAATTCAGCAAGATTGTTATATTAATAATCTTATAGGCGGTTCTAATAGAGAACCGAAACCCAATTATTGTTTACATTTTGATAATACTAATCCCAATGTAAGAATAAGTTTTCCTTTAAAATCAGCAGATAAAGACAAATACAGGTTTATTATTAAAGGCGAAGGTTCTCATGAAGTATTATTTGTAGATTATTCCGGTGCATATATTTCTATTACTCCAAAACCTTATATGTTTAATAATTGGCCAAATGCTTATTTTGATTTATCATATATTGCTATACTTGATAATGATAAATCTTCGGTAACATATGGTAAAATACTGCATTTGTTTAATTGTGAAGAAGGAGCAGGAACAATCCTCTATGATTCAATAGGGGGGGGCATATATTAGTTGATAATCAACGTTCTGATTATAGAATTTCTGCCCAACTTTGTAGATTTGCAAATATTAAGACCCTCCGAGGAATAAGTTCGTCAAAAGAATGGATTAAAAAACCTGAAAAGAACTTTGAAAATTGGTTCGACGCTTCAGTAACTGGATTAGTTATTGAAGATTTTAGTTCCAAAAATCCTAATTTAACATTGCCATTATCAATATGTTTCACTTATAGTATTGATAGCTGGGATAAATTAGATCATACAGCAACATTGGAATTTTTTAATTTTCAGACAGCATCTTTAATTTTTAATTTATGTTTTGAAGTTGCCGATAACAAAACTTGGTTTGGTTATCACGGTTGGTTAGGCTTCAAATATAAAGATATTCAATATGGATATGATATAGAAAGTGATGATGTTTCTAAAATTTTCCCAGTTGGAAAACATTATGTATCTATAACTTTAAACAGAGCTTCTAATAATAAATTAGATGCTAAAATATTTGTTGACAATAAACAGATTGATTCCTCTATATGGAAACATACATGGCCTAATATATTACCAGATGATATAAACTTAACTGAAGATTCTGGTTCATTTTATTTTGGAACAATTACTGATATAAACGGTATTCATGCAAGTGCAACCAGTTTAAATGAAGCGCCAGTTCCTATAAAATTGGCAAGACTTGCAATGGTTAATTTTGATATGTCTGCTTCTGATAGCATTTATAGTCCAGAAGACTATATGAATTATAAAGAGCCTCCATTAAGGTTTTTTAAATATACTGGTTGGAATTGGACAGATAACAATATCAGAACTTTTAATAATGACATAACGGTATCTTATAGTCATTATAATGAACACTCAGTATACGGTAATGCACATTGCAAATTTGAATGTAAAGAAACTATAAAATTTGGTTCACTTAAACCAAGCTCAGGTTATAGAGATTTCGCCCGGTATATACTGGCTTATTCATCAAATGATGTATATTGTTCAAGATATATGTCTAATAGTAAATATTGGATTTATAATCAAGACAACGGAGATTTAATTAGATCTAGCACTGTTAATAATTCTAACGGAATTTATTCATTACCAGATATATCATATACAGAAAAAGATGAAAATATAATCTCTAATAGAATTTTTAAATTTGAAGGCGTTTTAAATTGTCCTGCTCCTTCTACACCATTTATAGCAACACATAATCAACTGGGGAAAGGAACATCTTATGAAGTAACAAATTTTGAAGTAGATGAAGCACTATTCTATATTGATAATATAAGCTCTACAAACGCTTTAGATAAAACATTTAGAACTTATACAATAAAACCAGCTGAGGCTAATAAAACTTTTGTATTACCTGGAAAATGTTATGGAACTTTTCTTAATAATGTCGGTTATGGATTAGTTTTATCAAGGACTTTATCATTTGATTTAGGATCGGCTGTTTCATGGGTAGATAATAATGTTAACCAAGTAGGTTGGACGGGCGCCAAGAAAACAAATACTAATGGACAAATACAACAATTTGGCGGCAGGGGAACTCCAAGTGACGGATCAACTTCGCCAATAGGTTTCACTTTTACAAATGAGGTTATTAAAAACAGTAATCAATTAACAACGGCTGATAATGATTCTGAGAAATTTAATAAAACCAATAAGTACCAAACTTATTCGGGAACAAGTTTATTATGTCTTGAAAATCATAAATGGACAGAATCAGTAAAATCAAGACCCATTGAACTGTTTCATTTAGGAACATGGCAAGCAATAGATTTGTATACTTATAAATCTGAATCAATGTGGGCAACATTGAGATTTTTTAATAATAGTGGAAATCTCGCAACTGACACTTTTAATACTTATATAAAAAGTTTAGGTTATCCGTTTGAGAATAATAGATCTTCCAGACATAGATATAATGTTTCAATCTGGATTAGACGGTTTGAGAACCACCCATTTGAACAATCTAACCCCGAAGATTATAAACAAATGAAAGTTGGAATTGCTGGAATTGAAGCAAGCAGATTTATAAATCTTTCTGAAATTCCTACAACTTGGACTAAATATGAGTTCACAACTCCGGTAAGAACGAATGCTATTAATTATTATTGGCAATGGGATCCGGCTATTGCAGCAGGATTTCCAGTGCCAGTTTCATCTGACATAGAACATAAAATGTTAACTTGTGATCCGGTAGTAGCAGTTGGAGTTTGCCGAGTTGAATTAGTTCAGCTCCAAAATCCTATAGATAGAACAGAGTTCACAATACCAGAAAACATGGCATTTTGTTATTGTCCTCGTTCAATAATAAGTCAATAAATATTTTTTATGTGGTGGAAAAAGTTTATTACTTTTGCGATTTATCTTTATAAGAATTGGTATAAGTATTGGGTTAAGTTATTAACAATCATAGGAGATATAAAAATTTATAAAACTCCTATGTTTGTTCTTTATAATCCAGAAGAATATGATTATAAAATTCGGGGAAACCAAATTCGGGCAATAGAAGAAGTAATTAAACCAGGCGATGTTTTATTAAGACACTATGACCATTTTCTTGATAGTTGGTTGATACCGGGTTATTATTCGCATTCAGCTATCTATATTGGAGATGGCAAGATAATTCATGCAGTAGCAGAAGGTGTTAAAGAAATTGATTTGATTGATTTTTGCCAATGTGATGGTGTTTGTATATTACGTCCCGAATCTGGACAAGAAAAAGCAATCAAACTTGCCAAATGTTTTTTAGGTTGTTGTTATGATTTTAGGTTTAATTCAGACGATAGTTCTGAATTCTATTGTCATGAATTAATTGCTGTTTGTTATCAAGGTTTAGAGATTCAAAAATTCTACCCTTCATTTAATAATAAGGAACTTAAGTTTTTAAATGCAAAATATCTGTCTGAATCATTTTTATCAAATTCCCATTTTAATAAAGTAATCGAATTCCAGCCTAACAATAAATAACATTAAGGATTTTTCGATGGCAATTTCAAATAGAACATTTCAAGGAAGAACTCGATTTGTAGGTAATGTTTATACAAAACAAATCGCTTCTCCTGAATCAGATGGTGACGGTATATTAATTGAATTAGGGAAAACTTCTGATAATTCCGATTTAGTTAATTTTACAGTAGACCCAAAGAATTTAACCGTTCAAGGTAAACCAATAGTTTACCTTGGTGCAGATAATAAGATACCGGAATCATTATTGCCATCGATTTCGGTTGTAGACATTTATATTGAACCGTCGAGAGAAACTTTTTTCCAAATGTCTAATGATCAGGTTATTGAGAAATACAGCAATTTGCCTGAACGTGGTGATATGCTTATCGTTTCTGAAGAAGCTAATGATGAAGATAACGGTATTTGGTTAATGACCGGTCAATATGATTGGAATCAAGTTAGTGCTTGGATTCAGATACAAGTTGGAGTAACTCCTAAGTCGATTCTTAATAATTCTATTACTGTTTGGTCAAAGGGAATTTACGGTGTCGAGGATAGGACTACAATTACTTATCCTAATATTAAAAACGGTAAAATAAATTATCCATATGTAATACAAAATACATCTACTCCTTTCAAGACTGCTGAAGGCGATTGGGACGGTATGGATGATCCGCATAATAGGTGGGGTTATGCAACATTTACATTAGATGCTAATATTCCACAAGCAGAACGTGTTAATCTTGATACAGAAAAAAATCATATTGAATTAGATTATCATACTGATTTTGGCGAAGCAAAATTTGGTATTCATCGGAAATCAACAAATTTAAATTTCTTTGAACAATCTAATGGCCAAGTTTTAACATCACAAGAACCTTCTAATGGTAAGTATATTAACCAAAATGGTAATTTAGTTGATGTATTTTATCAAACATTTAAATCTAAATCAACATTTACTTGTAATTTAATATATTCCGATCCAATAGGAACAGCTAAAGGCCCTATAAAAATTTCTGTAGAAGATACATTAGGTAATGCTTGTAATTTCTATACATCAGTTTATTATGACGGAGGTTTAGGACAATATTATTTCTCGGAGGTTGTTGAAGAGGTTCTGATGGGTTATGGAACTTATGAATTAGGAATAAATGCAGCAATTCCTTATAATGTAAAAATTTTAATGAATGATTATATGGTTATACCTTCAAATACAACAGTTGAAGCAACTATAAAGATTGAATACTTAAACGGGAGCATGTTGAAATAGAATGAATATTAGACAACCATATAATGTTAAACAATCGGCAATTTATTCAATTAGCAAAAATGCTCCGCAAAATGCTTCTCTTTATAAATTCTGGTTTAATCCTGAAACAAAAGAGTTAAAATATTGTTCTGGATTAGTACAAGATGGAAATGTTATTACTCCTGAGTGGACATTACTTACTACACAGAACGATCCGGGTGATATTAAATTTGGCGAGTATTCAAGTATTCCTGCAGCAATTAATGATTTACACAGAACATTTGTGCAGTCTTCTGCTATGGGTAATGATTTTATTACCTATACAAAAACTGTTGTTTCGACTACTGTTAATACTAAAACCCAAGTTATTACAAGTTCTGATCCTATTGACGGAACTAAACCTTGCACAGTTACTGTTAAAGCAAGATATGGTAATATCGGACCAATTTATGTAGGAACTGATACAAATAATAATTTAACAGTTGATAATTCTTTGCAGTTAATTCCAATGCAAGCATTGACTTTCCATGTCAATGATATAACAACTTTAAAACTTATTACTGCTACTGCTGGAGATGGAGCAGATTTCATTATAGAATATGATAATGTTTATTATTATTCAAAGCCTTATTATATTAAAAATGAAACTACAAATAAATACCAGCAATTAAAATTGGAAGGCGATGAAGGTGAAGAATACTTAGTATTCGAAAAGGGAGTTCAATTATCTAATGCTCCTGTTCCGATTTTAATTACGAACAAAACTACAAATAAACAATACCTTATTACTCTTGAAGGAGAAGAGGGCAAAGAAACTATGGTGTTTACCCAAATGCCGGAATAATTAAACTTTCAAAATTGAACATGAAGCGCGTTAAATCAATTTTATCTTTATTTTTAATAGCATTAAGTATTGGATTTACAATTCCAACAGTAAATGCTCAAACAAGAACTATTACGACTAATTCTGATATGACTAAGGTTAGTCCAGCTGGCCTCAATTTTCAGCGTCAGAGATATGCCGTTTTTGAAATCCAATTTCCTAATGGAAAATCTTGGTCAGATTTTGAATTAAAAGGTTCTATTTCGAATTTTAATAACCAATATGGTAATGATAAAATTTCGCATTTAGAGGTTTTTAAGAATAAAGTGACTTGGGATAAGAAATCTGAATCTGAAAAGAATACTTGGCTTAATTCCAATGTTACTACAAAACCGTCTGATTGGAATTCGATGTCATTGCTCGAAAAAGAAGTTTGGGTAACTGAAAATTCAGGACCATATATTTTCTTCTTTTCGACAATTCTTGCATATGATACACATTATATCTATGGTAAAAATGATGGTAATTTAAGAGTATATTTTTCTGCTTCTAATTATAAAGGCGCTTCTGATTGGGATCCTCGTCAATATATGGAATTTCATATTCCTAAGAAAAGTGATAGATTTTATAATGTTGTAATATCGAGTAATACACCAGAAGTAACTATTAATGCTAATAAAACAAGATATTTTAGACGATTCCAAAAATGGTTAAGTACTTCATCAACATTTACAACTATTGCAAGCGGAAGTTATTTGGCGTATTATACTGATGCAACAGAGTCTAGAACTGATACTAAATTACAAAAACAATTTTCAATAAACAATCTTTATACATTCCAATCTGCAAATAGCAGTACATCGGGCCAAATAAATTCGGCAATTATAATTGTTTGCTGGGGTGATCCAAATGAATCTGGTATTTCTGATTCAGAAAAAGTATTTAGGACAGTAATGGATAGACAATGCACGCCGACAAATAAAGCACTTAAATGGTGTTATATTTTAAGTTCGAGTAAAGCGTTTGAAATGACATTTGTTGTTACAGAGAATGGGAATATTACTGCTCGAAGAATTTACCGTGCTATTAGGCCTATTGAATGGATTAACTATGACCAGTTAGATGAATATGTTAATCAGCAATATGCAACATCAAGATAAGGAGAAAAATGAATAAATTATTTAGAAAATTCTTAATTTGTGTAGCTTTAATTGGGTTTAGTTTTGGGATTACTAATGCTATTCCAAAAGATACAATTACACCTAAGCTTACAAAGATTTCGAAATTAGGCGGTATTACTAAAATGCCTGCAATTCAATCTATTAGTCAAACTTCGAAAACTTTTTCGATAGTTCCAATGGCTACTATTAGTTCTACTGGTTCAATTTATAGTATTAATAGTTTTAGTACTATGAATTCATTTAATAATGTTGCTTATAGTGTTTATGGAATTCAACCGGTAATTTCCTTTAATTCTTTTAATAATTATAATATTGCATATGGAATTCCATCAATTTCAAGTTATTATGCAATAGAAAATCCTTATAGTATTGAGTCTATTCTTTATTCTGGTATTAGTAAATCTTTTGATAAAGAACAAGCAACATTAAATGATATAAATGATAACTATAATTTCGAAAAAAAGGTATTAGATATTACTGGTATTTTCTATGGCCAAATTGAAAAATATATACCTCGACAATCTTTTGAATGGGACCTTTTGCAAAGAGCTAAACAAGATGAAGCTGAATTTGGTTTGACTAAACAAGTTCAAGAAGATTATCTCTATATCTACGAATCTGTAATAGATGATATGAAACGCAATTATAATATAAATCCTGATATTAAGATTTACATTAAAAATCAAAAATAAACTTTTCTCGAGAAATTAAACATGAAAAAAATTATTAGTATATTCGCTTTTATTGCACTTGCTGCAACTTCGGTATTTGCAATAGACGTTAAAGATGTAAAAACAACAGTTGATGCTATAACTTTTGTTAAAGAAACACCGGCTGTAACAGCAGAAGATTTTGCTACTATTAAAGCTGCAGTTAAAGATTACAAATATCTTTCTGATACAGAATTTAATAAGCAGATGACAATAGCAATGCTCGGTTTGGGTAAAACTGATGCTGTATATCAAGAAATGTTTAAAGCTTATGTATTTGATCTTGCTAAGACTTCGAACAAAGAAGCTTGTAAAGTTATTGCAAATGAGCTTAAAGTTCTTGTAGCTGGTGTAAATGAAGATGATGCTGCACAGGTAAAGTGGTTGAATAGGCTTCGCTTGTATTATGCAGTATATTCTGAGCTTTATTAATTAAAATTCTCTTTATGTTCTAATGCTGATTTTCATAATCAGCATTTTTTTTTTTTGAGTAGTGGGTACCCGGGTCCCTAAATTATAATTTCTTAATAATAAAGTAATTATGTTTTTTTTTTTTGAGTAAATGTCATAAATATCTTATATTTTAAAAGTATGAAAAAATTCATAATTTCAATAATTGGTATTTTAACTTTTGCTGGTGCATCTTTTGCGGCCAGTGTTGTTGGTTCTGACGGTAATTTCTATGTTGCCGACAAAGCCGATCTTAAAGAAGTAGTGATTCCTGATTCTCTCAAGAATATTGCTTCTACTTTTGTAACTTGGAAAGATTATCTTAATAAAGGCATAGTAACTACTGCTAAGACTGTATGGGGCGGTTCTCAGCTCGATTATAATAATGCCGGAATTAAACATGAAGAAATGCAGAAATTCCTGCTCGATAATATTGACGGTAATATTAATGCAGCTTGCGAAGCTTCCGGTATTAACAAGATATTTTTCTCAATGTATATCGAATCAGAAAAAACTGGTGCAGCCTGGTTTAAGTCTCTTACGAAGGAACAGAGAATTAAAATGTCTTGGTCAATAATGGCTGGCAATGCTCCTATAATTTCGGGTGATGTTAACAAAGAATATATCCTTAGCAATAAAGCATTCATTACTCCTACTGGTAGAAGATATTATTCTGGTAATGAATGGCGTTGTTGGTTATTGCCTCACACTGCTGGTATGATTGTTGGAGCTGATGCAAATAGCGAACAAGCTAAAGCTCTTTATAAAGAAATTAAAATGACTTTACTTGCTCAGGGGCGTTATGAAGAATCTTACCAGAAGTTTTTTAAAGATTACATTAAATCGCTTCCGGCAGACAAAGCTAAAGAAACCATTAAGAACGAGTTAACTGCATTTGCAATCATTGTTAATCCTGAAGATGCGGCTCAAACTAAATGGTTAACAACACTTCGTCTCTTGAATACAACTTATTCGGAACTTTAAGATTTGGACAAATAAATTAAAATTTGATAGGATAGTATATTTGCTATCCTATCTTTTTTGTTATCAAGAAATTAAAGAATTGTTTTTTTTTTCTATAAATAATTCCAACTTTACTTAAATTTTTGTTATTCGATTTAATATGAAAAAAGTACTAACGATTATTACTTCACTTTTAATCTCGATTTCTGCATTTGCAGCAGTCGAATATACTTCGGGTCAGGAAATTGTTTCGATTCCTGAATCGATTATTACACCAGTAGCAAAAGCTATTCCTGATTCGCTTTCGAATACTTTTGATTTGAATAAGACAGTTATTATTGTTCCTGGTGCAGCAACTCAGACTTGCGATTTCTCGAAGATTGAAGGTCTTGACAGAAAAGAACTCCAGAATTTCTTGGTAGAATGTTCTAAAAAGAAAGATATTAATCTTTATACTTCGACACAGAAAGCTGGTTTGCAAGGTCATTTGTTGATTCAGTATTTTGAAAAAGACCCCGAAGGTCAGGCTTTCTTCCAGACATTGCCTTTGACAGACAGAATTCAGTTGGCAATAAATGCAAGAGCAAGTTTGCTTTTTATTCAGTCGGGTGCAATTACTGGAACAGATTTTTGGACAGGTAAATCGGCTGATAAATTCGGCGGTCTCTGGGACTCGAATTGGAGACCCGAGTGGTGGGAATGCGGTGCACTTGCTAATAAGTTTGGAAGAGATAAAGAAGTTGTAACTAACGAAATTTATGCAACATTTTTGGGTAAAGGTATTTGCAGTATAACATATCGGACTTTCTTTAAGAACTATATCAAAACAGTTCCAGTAGAAAAGGCCAAGGCTCTTATTAAAAATGAATTGCTTGCTTTTGCTTCTGTTATGAACCCTGATAATGAAGTTCAAGCAAAGTGGCTTACAACTCTTCGTCTTTTGAATACAACTTATTCAGAACTTTAAAATTCAATGTGGACATATTAAGAGGGTAGAGAAATCTACCCTTTTCTTTTAATTAAATAAATTTTTAAAGAGGACATATTGTATGGCCGAAGAAATTATTAACAATGAAATTAAACAAGAGGAAACTCCTGTAGTTCCTCAAGAAGAAACAGTTAAGAAAGAAGACAAAAAATCTTCAGTTAAGCTTGGAGAATTTGTTCTTAAGATCTTTAAGCCTATTAAAGAAAACTGGGGTAAGATTACATTGATTGGTTCAGCTATCGTTGCAGCTGGGGTTGCATTTGGTAATTGGGCAGTAAACGATTTTTCAATGGCTTACTTCAATGAAATGGTCGAAGCCTTGAAACAACTTCTTTCTTGTTTCTAATTAAATTTTAAAAATGAAGAGATTCTTTAAAAGTATATTGGTTTGTATTACTGCTGTATCATTGGCGGGTTGTGCATTTTTCAAAGATGCTTTTTCTAATGTAGATGAAACTCAGTTGGCATTGATTACTTCGTCAGTAACAGTTGCAACATCAGCAGGGGTTAAAGCTGCTTGTAAATCTGGTGGTGAAAAAGCAATAGTTGCATTTAAAGCTACAAGTGAAGCAATTACTTTGGCAATTAACGCAAATGCTTATGAACCTACATTGCTTAAAGCTTTTATTAAAGAACAGCTTGGCGAATCTAACGAGTTTTATCCGGTTGTAGAAGCTTCTTTGACAGTAGTTGTTAATACATATCAAGTATTTTATAATGCAAACTGGAAGAATAATATTGAATCGCAAAGTGTAATGTGCCAGTTCTTTAATGCAATTAAAGCCGGTATTGACCTTGGCGTTTCGAATGTTCCAACAGGCACATATCAACAGCTTGCTGGTATGGGTGAAGTTAAACCGCTTCAAGAATATACCGCTGCTGATTTGACAGTAATTCAATAAGCAATTTTCTCATTATTCATAGTGTTTCTTAGCTCTCGAGTTCTTCTTGAGAGCTAAATTTTTTATAAGGAAAAGAAAGGTTAAAATGTATAGAAACATTTATTATACTTGTAATGAAGATACAGGTTGGAGAGGACAAATAACTCTTGATACTTGGGATGAGGAAGGTAAACCTATCACAGTTACTACCGAATATCCATCTCATCTTTATTATGTAGACCCGATTGCAGAAGACGTATCGGAATTTACTACTATTACGGGTAAATCTCTTGTTAAGAAAGAATTTGGTTCTATATTTCAAAGAGCCAAATGGATTAAGGAACATCCGAAGGTTAAGCTCTACGATTGTTTGGATCCTATTGCAGCTTTTCTTCAAGATACATTTTATAAAATAAATGAGAATCCTGATTTTGCCCAGTATCCTTTAAAATGTTATGCTTGGGATATTGAAACTGCAGTATCTGTAGGATTTCCTGATAAAGATAATCCAAGAGATCCTATTACTTGTATGACAATAGGAGACTTAGAATCTTATAATACATATACTTGGGTATTACTTGCAGGAAATTGGAAAAAACAGTTAAAAAATTCCGATTTTAAAAACCAAGATAAAAAGACGTTTTTTGTTTTTAATGAAGAAAAAGAAATGTATAGACATTTCTTGAATTGGTTTAAAACCAACCGTCCTGATATTTTGTTCGGTTGGAATATTGATTCGTTTGACGTTCCTTATACTGTTAATAGAATTGCGGCATTACTTTCAATGTCGGAAGTTGCAAACGCGTTATCACCTTCCGGCAATATGAGAAAGAAAATTATCAAGCCTAATATTAAGGCCATTCCTTATGAGGGCTATAGATTTGAAGGTTTGACAATTCTTGACTATATGCAACTTTATAGAGATAAGTTCTGTAAAGATTCAATGGTTATTGATTATAAACTTGAAACTGTTTGTCAAGAAGAACTTGGGGTCGGTAAACTTCATTATGAAGGAACATTCAAACAATTTTATCTTAGAGATTTTAAAACTTTTGTAGAATACAATATTATAGACGTTGTTCGTTGTCTTGACCTTGAAAAGAAAAAGAAGCTTATTGCTTTGACAAGATATATGTGCAATACCGCCCTTTGCACATATGATAAGATTCTTGCCGCACAACCTGTAGTTATAGGAATGCTTAATCTTATTGCAAAGAAACAAGGTCAAGTAACAATGTCAGACGATAGAGTTGATCCGGAAATTAAAGTAAGGCCATTTGAAGGTGCATATGTATTTCCGGTTGAACCGTCTAAGTGCAAATCATTTGCTACATTCGACTTGAATTCGCTATATCCCAATATTATTATTTCTATCAATATATCTCCAGAAACATATGTCGGACAAGTAGAAGGTTATGATACTGATTTATGGACAGTAAGGTTTAAATCATCTGATAAAGTTAAACAGATGTCAAAAGAGACCTTTATTAAGAAATTTGGCGACAGGGTTAATATTGCTCCTAATGGTGCATTATTTTTGAAACAGAATATTAGAGACGGTATTTGTCCTCAATTTGAAAGAAAGTTTTATGCAGGTCGCAAGAAGGTTAAGAAGGAAATGATTAATACTCAAATCCAGGCTGCAAAACTTCTTGACAAGATTCTTGAAACTGATCCTAAATTTGACCATGAAGATTCAATGGTTAAATTAGATACAGATGATAAAAAACAATGGAGAGCATTAATGAATGATGCATCGCGTTTGGAAATTTCGCAGCTCGGAATGAAATTGGCCCTAAATTCATTATACGGTTTGTTCTCATCTAAGTTTTCAGAAATTTGTCAGATATATTGTGCAGAAGCAATTACTTCTTCAGGTCGAGTAATTATTCAAAATTCAATGGCTTTTATTGATAAGTTTATGAATCGTAAATTTCCAAATAAACCTGTAATAGTACTGGATAAAACAGGAAATCAGATTGAATTATCTAATAAAAAGAAATACAAAGTTATTCGTAATGAAGAAGAAATAGAAATTTATCCAGAATCTTTAAGGAAAGGTGATAAAATAATTGAACTATAGTTTTGGAAATTTTTTATTTACTTTTCCTTTAAAATAGCCTATGATAGCATTACAAAATTGAGAAAGGATTCTAAGATGGATTTGGAACAATTACAATTTGAAAAGAAGTACTTTAATAAGGCCGTTAGCCAATTAAAGAAAGAATTTAAAGATTTTATTAATGAAAAGAGTTTCCCCGTTCCTACTATTCAGGAATTAGTTGAATTATCAAATACTGCCGATGGACTTGGTGGCGGAATGTTGCCAATATTTTCATTTGGTGTTGAATCTTCATCAGAAGAAATCTATGAATGTCAAGTTAGTATTGCTTTAAATGTTTTTAATCCTATTACTATTCTTGGGGTTGAGAATTCAGATTTTTGTTCAGTAATTCTGGAATTTAATCAACTTAAAAACAGAGAATCATTTCCTATTATTGAAGGCAATGGAAGAAATTTTCCCGAAGCTTTTGAAGACATGTTAATTAGATTTACAGAAACGCAAGAATCAATGGAAGAATAATGGCTATTGAAGTACAAGAAGTAATACAGGTTCCAGATAAGAAAAGTTATGTGCTTTTTGGAGATTCTGTTGCAGGTAATACTATAATTGAGTATAAAGATATAAATGACAAAATCAATAAATTGTCATTTGATGTTTATTTTAAAACTCGAGTTTTTGATATTGCCGAATTTTCTGATGGTTCTTTGAGAGGCTTAACTTCTGACAAAGTTAAAAATATTGTCAATGGTAAAATTGTATGGTCAGAAGTTCAATATGTTTACGCCCACAAAGTATCTAAACCTTGCTGGCAAATCACTTCAAAGAAAACTAAGAAATTTGTACAAATTACTAATGACCATTCAGCCATAGTTCTTAGAGGCAATAAATTACAAAAAGTTAAACCGGTTGATATTGATATTACACAAGATAAGATTCTGGTTAATGTTGATAATGATTGTGTAATTGATAAAATTTCAAAGTGCGAATATATCAGAGATTTCAATAATGAATTTGTATATGATTTATCAATAGATGGTCCCGATGAACAGCATACATTTATTGCTAATGACATATTAGTACATAATACGGATAGCTGCTCGAGTTTTTCGATAATTGAAACTATTAAAGATAAAAAGAAATTAGTATCCACTATTGCAGATTTATTTGCAATGTCTGGAACAATTATTAAAGCTGAAGATAGAGAATTTGTTTTTCCAAAAGGCATAAAAACTTTAGTTTATAATCCTAAGGATAAAAAAGATCATTATAAATCTATTAAATTCATTTACCGACATAAGGTTTCAAAAGAACAATATCAGATTGTATCAGCCTCCAATCCTTGTCATTTTGTTAATGTTACTAAGGATCATTCTATTATGGTTCTTCGGGATAAAGAACTTATAGAGGTTAAACCTACCAAAATTAAATCTGATGATAAACTTATAGTAAACGGAAATATTGTTGATATTAAAGAAGTTAAAAAACTTCAAAATTTTGATAACGAATATGTTTATGATGTTGGTATAGGCGGTTCCACTCCATATTTCTATGCTAATAATATTTTGGTTCATAATTCTTTCGGAGCTAATGTAGAACCATTAGTTGAAAGTCTTCTTAAAGGCAAAGTTCCGACAAAGGACTGGAAGCGCGAAGATGTAGATAAAATTTGTCAAGTACTTGATGATAAGATAATTCCTCTTGTTAATAATAATTGTGCAAAGATTGTTAAAGAGAAATTTTTATCAGATGTATCAACTATCGAATTCAAACGTGAAAAATTTTGCGGTGCTGCATGTTTCCTTGCAAAGAAACATTATGCAGTTTATGTATTGAATAATGAAGGTGTTTCTGAATCTACTTGGATTCATAAAGGAACTGCTATTAAACAGTCTGCATTACCAAAACCAGTTAAAGATTTTCTTAAGCGAGTAGTTGAAACAGGCCTACTTGAGAATTGGGATAATTCCAAGTTTATGGCAATATGTAATGATTACTATAATGAATTCAAGACATACGATATTTTGGATATTTCAAAGTCGGCGGGCTATAGTACTGAAAAAGTATTCAGAAAACCGTTTGATAAAACCGGCGTAACTGCATTTGGGGCCATTGCTGCTAATTATTATAATGATATGATTAACTATCTTAATCTTGGTCATAAGTATGATAAGATTAGAGTTGGCGATAAATTCCGAGTAGCTTACGTAAAGCCTAATAACAAATGGAAGCTGGAATACATTGGATTTCCTGGTGTTTGGCCTGAGGAATTTAATGAATATTTTGAATTCGATTATAAAACAATGTTTGCTAAGTATATTCTTAAACCTCTTGAAGGCTTTATGAAAGTATTTAAGTGGAAGAATCCGGATTTTACAAAGCAAGCAGTAGTAAATATTGATGATCTCTAATGGCCGAAGACGAAAAGAAAGAAGAAAGTAATAAGTCAACTATTACTGGAGGAATAATAGCTGCTATATTGTCTATTATTCAAGTATTTCTTAATATCATTAGTTCAAGGGTTACTAATACTGACCTTAATAAAGGCGAAAAGAATAAGAAGCTTCAAGAACAACTTGATAAGAATAAAAAAGCTATTAAGGATTCTCATAAGACAAATAATTTAGAAGAGATAAGGAAAATGTTAGGCAAATGAAGATTAAGAATTTTTTAAATGTTTTATTGATTTCTTTATTGTTATCAGGTTGTGTTTCTTTTACAAACCCAAGTCCTTCATTAGTTGTTCCCGACCAACCTTCTTATGACGGTAATGAACAGAATTCCGGCGTATTATATCAAATATCGACCGGGGGTTATATTATAACCGCTAATGCAAGAGATAGGTATAACTCTTTTATAGAACAATATGGTAGTAGATTAAATCTTACTAAGGATTATGGTTTAACACCAGTTTATATTGCTACAGACGAGGCTATTGAAAATTTTGCAAAGATGAACCTTTGGGATAAGAATAAAGATGTTCTTGATCCAGAAGATATTACGAAATCAAAGAAAAAATCTTGGTATCAGTTTTGGAAGTCTAACTAAATCAAGTTAGACTTTTTTTATGTCAGAAAAAGGAATTAAGCATTTTTGGGTTGATACTGAAACCCTATCATTTGACCAAAGCCAGCCGGATATAATTCAGTTGGCTTGTTTAGTCGAGCAAGATGGAAAAGTTATTGATAAATGGGCTTCATATATGAAACCTTGTGTATTTGATAAAGTAGAACCTGGAATTTGGGAATTCCATCAAAAACATTTAGGCAAATCTAAATCTGATATATTGAATAGATTTCCAGATCAGAATAAAGTATTCAATGAATTTATGGATTTCCTTAATAAACATTGCGATCCTTTTGACAGAACTGATAAGATGATTATGGGCGGTTATAATGTAGGATTTGACCGCAATAAGATTATTGCCTGGTTTGATTATAACAACTATAATAATTTGTTTTCTTATTTTGCCGGGAGAACTCTTGATGTTTACCATATATTATCGTTCTTACTTGATGATTTAAATTTGCCGAGTTTTAAGCTTGAAAATGTTTGGAAATATCTTGTAGAAAACGGTATAGTTGCTGATATTAAAGGTAATAACCATTCAGCTATAACAGATATAACTCAAACTTATATGTTGTATAAAAAAATTGTAAACCCTGCTAAAGAGGCTTATTTAGCTTCTCTTTAAAATTAAATTTGAAATAATGAAAGTAAATTCTAAAGATTGGATTCCTGTTGGAAATTTGGTTCTTCTAAAACCTATTGTTATAAATCATAAGGAGTTTGTTCCTGAAGATTTGCAAGAAAAAGAAGGTTTTGAAATTCTTGGATTTGGTTCTGCATATGAACCTATTGAAGATTTGAAAATCGGTGATAAAGTTCTTGTAGTAGAATATGATGGTAAAAAAGAAGGCGGAAAAATTATTATAGCTGGTGAAGGCGAAGTTTGGACATATCCACCTTCTGCAATAGTTGCAAAGATAGTTGAAGAATAATTTAAGAAAGGATTTTCATATGGCAAAGAAAGTAAAGGAAGAAAATAAAGAAGTTAAAAAGTCTGTAGCAAGTTTCTTTTCGGCTTTGAAGAAAGAAACGGGTGCAGAAGCTTTTAATAAATCAAAGCTTACAAAGGTTGACCATTATGTTGATACAGGTTGTTATGCTTTGAATCGTATTTGTTCTGGTTCAATTTATGGTGGTTTGCCAAGTGGGGCAGTAAGTTTGTTTTCTGGAGAATCAGCAACATCTAAAACTCTTTCTACATTTATTGCAGCTAAGAATGCTATTGATAAAAATGGTTATGGGGCAATTATATATGTTGATTCTGAAGGCGGTGCAAATCGAGGCATGTTGGAATCAGTTGGTATTGATATGGATTTGGTCCAATATGTTCCAGTTGCAACAGTTGAAGAAGCTACAGTAAGACTTATTAACATTTATAAGACTATTGCTTCTTATCAGGAACAAGATCCTAATTTTAAAGCAATGGTAATTCTTGATTCACTTGGTGGTTTGGTATCAGAGAAAGTTCTTCTTGATGCTGATAAAGATAAATCTGTAGCAGATATGGGCGCCACCCAAAAACGCATAGGAAGCATGCTTAGAGCCGTAACAATTCCTGCCAAGAAAACTAATTCGATGTTGGTAATTCTTGCTCAGCAATATGCAGATCCAAATGCAATGTTTGCATCAAAAATTCAGAATATTCGTGGGGGCAAATCTGTTTATTATCAACCTTCATTGATTGTTCAGCTTGCTCGTAAACTTGAAAAGGGCGAAGGTAAAGAAGATAATTTTTATGAATCTTCTGTTATTAGAGCATTTACTATTAAGACAAGAAATGATGTAAGACCATTCCTTGAAACAGAATATATTATAGATTTTAAACATGGCCTTAAAACTAAAGAATTTTACGGTTTGATTGCACCCGCTATTCAGCTTGGTTTTATTAAGAATCCTAAGCAAGGTTGGTATCAAGTTCCTTCTTATAGTGATAAGCTTATGAGACTTGCAGATCTTGAAGGCGGAGCAGAAGCCAAGAAGATTTGGGATACATTTATTCAGGATTTTGATAAAGCTTCTAAGGAACAGATTTCTTATAAGTCTTTGTCTGAAGAAGATAGCTCTGAAATCAATGAAATGAAAGCAGAGCTTAATAAGAAGTTTTTCCTTAACACAGAAGCTCTTGATGAACCGGTCGAAGAAACTGAATCGGTAGACGAAGAATAAGATTAAACTTCCTTTAAAGAAGGAAATTGAGTGCAGAAAAATAATAGACAAGAAGAACCTTTCTTGAAAGAGATTAGCCTTGAAGATTCAGTAAAGGCTAATCTTGTCTTTAAGAAGTTTTTACAAGATTCAGCTTATAGAGAGCTGATAGCAAGGAAATTCAAGTACAGGTATTTTGCCGATTTTGATATTTCTGTTGCTATATCTCTTGCTATAAAATACTATAAGAAATATGGTAATGTTCCTGAAATAGATGTTTTAAAATCAATAGTAAGAAAATCATTAGCAAAGGAAGATAAGCTTGATGCCAATCTTGTTAATACTTCTATTGAGACTGCACTTAATACTACTATAACAGACGAAGAACTTATTAAACAGTCTGTTGTAAATTTTATTGCTTCTCGAACAGCCTATAATCTTATTATTGATAATCTTGAAAAGATTAAAGGTCAAAAAGACGTATCTTATATCTTACAAGAACTTAATGATATTCAGTCCTTAAAGCTTGATGAAGATTTAGGATTTCTTTATTTTAGAGAATTTGCAGAGCATTTAAAAGAGATTGCAAGTCCTGAAGCAAGAATGTCGACGGGTTATCCTGAACTCGATAAAGTATTGGCGGGTGGTTGGTATACTAAGGGTAGAATGTTGTTTTGTTTTGGTGGAACAACACACTCTGGTAAATCTTTAATGCTTTCTAATCTTGCAATCAATTCTTTGAAACAGGGTAAATGTGTTCTTATTGTTTCTCTTGAAATGTCGGAACTTATTTACGGAAGCCGAATTGACGCGCACATAGCAAATCTTGATGTAAACCAACTTCAGTTCAATGTAGAGAAACTCGAGAAACGAGTTGACAGTTTTAAGAAATTAAATCCTAAGGCTGAACTTATTATTAAAGAATTCCCTGCCAATACTATTACTGCAAGAGATTTGGATGTTTATATTGACAAGCTTCAACACCAAATAAACAGGAAGATTGACATCATCTATTTGGATTATCTTACATTGATGAATCCTATATATGGTAAAGACCGGGGAATGTATGAACGAGGTGGCGAAATTGCAAAGGATGTTAGGGCGTTATCTTATAAGTATGAAGTCCCGATTATAAGTGCGGTCCAGTTAAACCGTAATACGTTTTTATCTGAACAACCTGGTCTTGAAAATGTTGCAGAGTCTTTTTCTATTGCAGGCACATTAGATGGATTAATTAATTTAGACCAGTCTCCTGAAGATAGAACAATGGGGATATTGCCAGTTGTAGTTGCTAAAAACCGTTTAGGAGGTTGTATTGGAGAAGTATTGAATTTTGAAATTAATTATTCTTCATTGACTATTTCAGAACCTACAATGTCATCTATAAAGAAATCTGCAGTAAAAAAGACAGTAGAATCATTAGAAGCTGATCTTGAAAAAGATGAAGAATTAGAAAATATTTAAAAATTAAACTTTATTTCATTATGATGTTTACGACATTTACAGGCCTAAGTGAAAAATCTTCTCGCAAAGCATTGGCTGAAAAGAATGATAGAGAAGAATTTCTTGTTAACTTAAAAGAATTTTTAGATGTTAAGACTGAAGCAGAATTTGATTTAAAATTAAAAGATATATTTTCTGATAAAGAAAGATGTACTTTGTTTTGTAAGAAACTTGGTTATACGAAAGAAGAATTTATTAAGCTTCTTGTAGAGAATGAAGTTGAATTTATGTTCCAACCCCGTAATGCTTCTTGGATAAGGAGGATACATTACAAATCTAAGAAATCTTAATGGACGAAGAAGAATCACAGACTACTATTGAGCAAGCAAAGGTAATATATCAATATTACTATAATCTTGTTATTAAAAATAAAACAGGTTCATTACCTCGACCGATAAAAGACTGGAATAAGGTTTTTCAGAAACAAGAATGGCCTTATATTCTTAGATTTGCTCATATTGTTAATAATTCTGGAGGGCAAATTAATTATAAGATTTATATTCAGTCTTTATTTGATTTTTCTAACAATCAATGGTTTTCTCCTAAATTATTTGTTTCTCAAAAAGGAATTCAAATTTATAAGCATTATCTTAAAACGTTTAATGATAATCAAGATCCAGAATTAGTAAGAAAAGGTATTATTAAATCTATTAAGTATGTAGCTTCATTTTGTAAGAAACATAATCTTAAAGATTTTAGGTCATATTTTAATTTTAATGCTACAACATTTCCTACTATTGTTATCCATTATACAGCAGGCTCTATTACTAAAGCATTTTTTACAATGATTCCCTATATTGAAAAAAGGATTAAATCATTTCCGCCTGATATTGTGGCAGATTATTTTTCCGAACAAGACATTAAAGATTTTCCTATAAACCGAGCTTTATATGCTAATCTGTCAGAGAAGCTTGAAAATATAGCAGAAAATTTTGAAGAAATTTTGAATTACTATATTCAAAAAGACCAGGAATAAATATATTTTTAACAAGCAAGCATTCATTGCAAGCATAATAAACTTAAACTCTAAACAAGCAAATTAATAATGATTACAAGTACTAAAACTACACTTAGAGACCTTTTTGCAAAGGCTCAGAAAAATGAACAAGCAAAAGTTGTAACTTCCCATCAAGATGAAAGATTCTTGGTTCTTAAGCCTGGAAGAAGGTATCGTGTAAGACTTTTGTTCTCGCCCACTGAAAAACGTTCGGGTCCGTTTATTGAAACAAAAATTCATAGGAATTATAATCCTAACCTTAGAAAATATACAAAGGTATTGTGTCCTTCGTCCGATTATTTGGAAGGCTATGAAGGTTATAAAATGTGTCCTATTTGTCAGGCTGCGGGTAAATTTTATGAAAAGGCCCAGCTTGGTGATGCAAATGCCCAGAAGATGTATAATAGCATCAAGCGTATAACTGAAAACTATGCGGTTGTATATGTTGTTCAGGATTCTCAGGAAGGTGAAGGTAATGTTGCCGGTAAGATTAAGATTCTAAAATACGGTTTTGATATTCAGAAAGTATTTGATCGTTTTGTTATGGGTAAAGCTGTTAAAGGCGAACCTGAAATCGATCCTGAAGAAGTAATCGGATATGATGCTTTTGATCTTGAAAATGGTAGAGACCTTATCATTTCGGTAGGTTCGAAAAAGGTTGGAGCACAAGTTTATCCTGAATACAATGCAAGCTTTTCGGGTAAGTATTCATCTGTTCCTCTTACTGAAGAAGAAGTTGCAGATGCAGTAAAGAAACTTCGTTTTGATGAAGATTTCTTTGTTGAGTATGATATGAATGCTATCAATGCTTTCTATAAGGAAATTGTCCTTAAAGAATCTGGTGCAGACCTTGACATCAATGAAGATAAGTCTGATGACGAAGGCGAAGACGAAGATGATTCCGAAGTCTTTAAGAAACCTGTAAAGAAGGTTGCCCCCGCTAAGAAGTTCGATCTTGAAGATGAAGATGAGGACGAGGAAGAACCTACAAAACCTGCTAAGTCTGCAAAGAAAGCTCCTGTTATTGAAGATGACGATGATGAAGATGATTTGAAATATGAAGATGATGAAGAGGAAGAACAGCCTGTAAAGAAGACATCTCCCGCTAAGAAATCTTCTGCTTCGAAATTTGATCTCGACGATGATGAAGAAGAGCAGGTTAAGCCTGCAAAGAAAGTAAAGAAAGTTGTCGAAAAAGAACCTGAGCCTTCTGAAGATGAAGATGACGAAGACTGGGAATTTAATGAAGACGACGAATAATTAGAAGTATTAAAAAATAATTTGTTAAGGACTCAAAATAATTGAGTCCTTTTTATTTTTAAAACTTAAACTTTACTTAATGAAACTAAAAGTTTTTAATATTGATGAATTCGATGCAATTTTGCGCGGCATAGTTAAAGTTGTCGAAGGTTGTAAAATCGATCTTACTAAGAAAGGAGCTACTATCAATATCGGAAATGGTAAAGTTAGAGCTTTTATAAAGACAACTTGTATTGCGATAGATGAATCTGAAGAGTCAGAAGAAACATCTATTTGTTTTGAATTGGTTAATAAACTTATTCAGGCTGTTTCTTTTATTAAGGAAACGTCTTCTGAAACCGAGTTTATTCTTGAAACAGATGGTATTTTTCTTTCATATAAAGGTCATGCTAAGTTTAAATTGAAGCTTGATAAGCCTGAACGAGTTGAACAGTGGACAACGACTCCTCTTAAAACAGAACTTACAGATTTATTTTCGTTTAGGATTACTCAAGATCAGATTGATTTCCTTAGTAAGTATTCTACATTTAATCCCAATTTCGAAGTTAAGGCATATCTTTATTTGAAAGATAATACACTTTATTGTGATATTGACGACAAAAACGAAGCTCGTATTAGTTCAGTAACTGTTCCTATTACTAAGGATTTTGAAGGAACACTTGCAAATCCTGTTATTATGGATTTGAACGATATGAGGATATTTTCTCTCATTAGTAAGACTCAGATTAAAGTAATAGTTACTGAAAAGTGTGTTAAAGTATTGTCATTCAGAAAAACAGATAATACAAAGACTGCATTGCAGATGATTGTAAGAATTTTGAAAAATTAAAAGAAATGGAAAAAGAGAAATCGAATAATCTCTATACAAAGTCATATTTTATTAAACGACTTGTAGAAAAGAAATTTTATGTTCAGAAGGTTATAGATAGTTATCCAAAATTTGATTCCAGATATTGGACGATATTGGTGAATCCCGGTAGGAATAATTTTCTTATAACTTGTATTAGAAATAAAGATAAACCGACAGCTCAATTTAGGATTAATGCTAAAAATGATACCAATATCATTATAGAAACTGAGTCTATGGAAGTTATTATTTCAACACTTATGAATTTAGTAAAGGACCAAAAAGTTAGTCCAGTAGTATTTTAAAAATGGCTGAAGAAGAAACAAAACCTATTGAAAATGAAATCAAGCTTGACTTTAAGTTTGATTTAGACAAGATTAAAGAACTTAAAGAAAAGAAGGAAAAGAAGCTTGAAGAAGTAATGGCTTTTCTGTATGAATCATTTAGTAAATCTCAGTATTGGAATGAGCTAAGCGCATTTCAACAGTATTGTTTAGTAGAGCAAGCTTTTCTAATTCATTTTGCTTCTTTTCCAGCAAGGATTGTATGTGCTGCAACATTGGCAGCATTAGATGAAGATGAGTATTACCTTAAACAAGATGAAGCAAGCAAGATGGATATTAGAAATACTATTAAAGCTTTGGCTTTGAAACTTAAGCCTGTTAAGACATCTAAATCTTTTACTATTAATTTTAAAGATTCTGAAGAAGCAAAAAAACTTATCGAACAAGGTGTAGATAAGAAATTATTTGTATGTTTATTCGGTCTTAAAGAATATCAAAGAATTGCCGCAAAATGGGGTAAATTCCAATTTACTGCGTAGGAAATTTATAAAAATGCAAAGAAAATGTTTTAATTTTATCGGTGATGAAATACTCACATTAACAAATGAAAAAGGAAGTCCTTATCCTAAAATTAATGTTAAAGACTTCGTTAATTCATATTTTAAGGAAAATGAAATTGGTGTAAAACCTGTAGAAACTAATCATTGGTTTTTCCCGGCATATGATTTGAAGAAACGAAAGCGAGAACAACTTATTGATAGAGGGTTTAAAATTACTCATGTAAGTAAAGAATTTAGTAAATCAGCTTCGATTTATGTTTATGGCCCAAGAGATGAAAAAACTCAAGTTGTTCAGATAGTTGAACCGGGCGAATTATTGGTAAGGAATTATCTTTCTAAGAAAATTCTTTATGTTCCATTTAGACTTATTGATAAATGGGCTCCAATGTTCCAAGTTGCAGTTATTCAAAATGATAAGCTTATGTTCCAATTTGTAGACATTAAGAAATACGATTATAATGATATGATATATTCTATTCATATGGAAGCAGAAGACGGAACACAAGTAATAGCTAATAACCTTATTCTCTAATGGTATTTGTCGGTTCAGACCTTACTTTTATTGATTATCCTACTGTAGATGATTGGGCGGTAATTTTTTATTTTGCCGGTTGTTGCAATGGTTGTAGTAATTGTCAGAATAAAGAATTACAAAACCCTGATTATAAAGGCGGTATGATAATCCAAGATGAAGAAGGATTATATAATCTCGTAAAGGAAATCTGTAAGAAACAGGATACTAATAAAATTGTCCTTTCAGGAGGAGATCCTTTATATCCAGCTAATAGGGAAATCGTAAAAAATTTCCTTAATAAATATGGTTCCCTCTATGACATTTGTGTCTATACGGGATATTCTATCGATAACGTTAAAGAATTTGGAATACAAAATTTCAAGTTTATTAAATGCGGTCGATATGATGAATCTTGTAAACAAATATCAGAAAAGACTGAAGACCATATCCAGCTGGCTTCTGCAAATCAAAACTTTTATAATACTAAGTATGAACAACTTAGTCAAAATGGAATTTTAAAATTTTAAATTATATGAATCAAACTGAAAATAAAACGGCTTTAAAAATTAAATATCCAGATTTTAGTATCGATTCTGAGATAGATGAAAATCTTGCAAAAGAACTACAAACTATTACTTATGATAAGCTAACGACATCAAGTACAACAAGGACAATTAAGAATATTAAGAAGAATATTATTGCAACTCTTAGAAGCAATTATCCATTTATTAATGGTAGAGTAAAGGAAGTTGCAGATATTATTCTTAAGAAACACGGATTACACGAAGACAGTTTTGACTTTGTAAATCTTTTTGAATCTGGATTACATGAGAATATTAACGATATTTCTATCGATGATAATGCCAATAAGAATGAAAAAGTTCTTAGAGGATATTTGAATGAACTTGAAAAGTCTGTTGACAAGCTGATAGGATATGATGTTCTTTATCGTACAATGAAAGATTTGTATGGTGAAAAAGAAGCAAAAAAACTTACAGGTGAAATGTATACCTATGCGCTTGGTCTTTCAGATTCTTCTAATATTTTGATTCCATACTGTTACGCATTAGATGCTTCTAAATTAGTAACTATGGGTAGAGAATTTGGAGTTCTTAAATCTAAACCAGCAAAGCGCGTTTCATCTTATATTTCGATGCTTTGTGAAACAATTCACCAGATGTCTAATCATCTCGCTGGCGCTATTGCTATTGGTTCATTTTTCTTAGATTTAGCTCACCTTATGATTTATAAGGAACGTAGAACTTTGAATGAACTTCGTACAGATAAGCGTATCAGGAAGATGATTGAAAATGAAGTTCAGCAGTTTATTCATTCTATTAATCATCTTTCGAGAAACGGCGCAGAATCACCATTTACTAACGTTTCAATATTTGACAGACCTAAGCTTGAGGGTTTGATTTCTGATGATAATTATGGTTGGTATTTTCCCAATCATAAAGCTATTTCTACTGATAATGATCTTCAGGACAAAATGTCTAATGAAGACTTTAAAAAGTATGTAATAGATTATATTATAGAAATACAAAATCTGTTTATGGATTTCTTTGAAAAGGGTGATCCATTGCAAAATGGTATGCCATATAGATTTCCGGTCGCAACAATTAATTTGTCAAAAGTGGAGAATAAAACAACAGGTAAATTTGAAATTCAGGATAAAGAATTTTTAAAATCTATTTGTAAACGCGATATTTCAAGATTCAATATTTTTTCAAGTAAAGGAACTCGTGTCGCGAGCTGTTGTAGACTTTTGTCGGATATTGAAATGCTTGATTTCGCATCGCAGTCAAATTCTCTCGGCGGTGGCGGAAGTATTTCAATAGGTTCTCATAGAGTAATTACTATTAATTTCCAGCGTATTGCACTCGAATGCCAATCATTTGAAGATTACTTAAATATTCTTTCATTCCGAGTAGAGGAAGCTGCTAAGATTCTTAAAGCTCATAAGTTGATGCTTCTCAAGTTTACTAAGGAAGGTTATGAACCGTTTATTGCTAATGGTTTTATTAATCCCAAGAGATTATTCTCTACATTCGGTTTACTTGGTATTTATGAAGCTAATAAGACTTTAAGACAGAAATTTGATATTCCAGAAGATAGAGATATTACTGGTGAAATACTTGATTACTTTAATACTCGTGTAAATGAAGTATCTAAACAATACGGTATTATTGGTAATATTGAACAAATTCCAGGAGAATCATTTGCAGTAAGATTGGCTGAAGCTGATAAAGCGATTTATGGTTTTGGTGATGATTACTATAAATTGTATGCAAATCAATTCTGTCCCTTGTATGAAGATTTTACTCTTGCCGAAAAGATTAAAACAGACGGTAAGTATAATATGAAACTTACGGGCGGTGGCATTGTCCATATTCAAATTGCAACACAGACAACACCTCAGCAGAATGAACAGTTGATTAAGTTTGCTTGTGCTGAAGGTTGTGAACACTTTGCATTGAATCGAGTTTATTCGCGTTGTAAAAAATGTGGTAAAGTTTATAATACCAAAGTTGATAAATGCGATTGTGGAGCCGAAGGCGAAGACCTTGAACGTTTGACTCGTGTTATTGGATTCTTTACACCAGTATCTTCATGGGGTAAAGTTCGTCGTGAATGGGAATTTCCAAGACGTCGATTTACTGATGTTTCGGAAAGTCAAATGAAATAACTTAGTTAAGTTTTAGATTATTAAGGACTTATGATTTTAGTATCGTAAGTCCTTAATTTTTAAGCAAATAAAAATATCAAAATAATTGAAATTTTTTATTTACTTTTTATAAGAAAATAGCCTAATATTAAATATATGAAAATGAAAAAATCTAAGAATAAAAAGATTTTGGAAGCTACTTCAGAAGTAGTTAGACAAAAGCTTTATGAAGAAGTCAAGCCCCATTTTAAGGACGAATGGGATGCTATTGAATGGGAATTGGATCATCCTTCTAAAGAACTTTGCGATGCTGTGGTGCAATTGGACAACACATGTAAAAATCATGATTGGTCAAAAATGGAATCGGAATCTTATACATTATAATGACAATTACTTTAACAATTACAAATTGCCTTTTAAAGACTCAAATTTTTAATAAAGTAAAACCTAAAATTAATGATCCTTTATTATTAAAACTTGCAAATGGTTTATTTTCAAAAAGATGGGAAGAAGTTCCAATTAATGGAATTATTTTTAAGAAGTTATATTTAGGTGGTACAAAATATCGAGCTGTTGTTAAAGAACTTGAAGATAATCATTATTTGTTAGTATTTTATAGATTTAAAAATAATGATAAATCTAAAAATATTTCTAACTATGATAATGAATCATCTCAAGAAATTTACAAAAATTTTTTAAAAGTTAATGAACAAATAAAACAAAATAATGGATTCAATTATTCTTATAATAAGAATTAATAGAATTAAATTTATAAGTTCTTTAAATTCAAGGAAATAAAAATTTGCATTTTCTTGAATTTTTTATTTACTTTTCAAAAATTTTGTGCTATGATGTAATCATACAAAATTAAGAAAGGAACACTAAATGAAAATTATAATTCCGATTTCTGGAAAGAAACTTTGCGTTGGCGATGTTGAACATAATGAATTTTGTCAGCTTCTTAAAGAAGCGTGTCCAAAGAAATATCAAAAAGAAGTATTTTCCATTATTGAAAAGGAATGTGAAAGACTTGATTTTCGTTGGATTCATATGCTCTTTTCAAAGACCGAATTTAAAAAACTTTGTGCATTGTTAAATTCGAAAACAAAAATAACTTTCAATAAAAGAATTAAATCATTTGAAGATTATTTGATGCGTTCTGCATTTAACATAATTCTCAATGGAGATAAACTTAAAATAGTACAAGAAATAGAAAAAATTTTCAAATGGCAAGATTAAGAGTTATAGCAGAACTGTGGGATCTTAAAGATACAAGAGAGGATTTGGGAGCGCAAATTCGTAAAGGAGAAATGAGCCTTGCTTTGTCAAGGCTTGGTGAACTTGATTGCTCTCTTAAACTTTATACACTTAAAGATGATGCAGAATTTTTAAAACCCAATTATATTGGACGGCTGTTATCAATAGATGATACATCACCTGACCAAAAGATTTACGGTCTTTTTCAGATAGAAGATCCAACAGCAATCGCAATTATAACTCAATGGGCAACTGGTAGTTCTAAACTTTATGATGACTGGAATATTGGAATTGTTCCGAGAATTACATGTAATAAGAAAATGATTGATGGAGAACTGCAAATAACTGATATTCTTTTCCAGGCATTTTATTTGACCAATAATTCTAAGAAAGTATTTAAGATTATTGAAGAAATTCCAGATTTCGAAGAATTTATATCATAATGAAGAAATTTTTATTGTATTGTGGTCGATGGCAGCTTTCATCTATAACACTTGCACCAGTAATAGCATTAATTCCTAATAATGCTTTATTTGCTGCTATAATCGGGAATTTGGTAGGAGCTTGCATATTTTGGTGGGTTGACAAATATTTGATTTTCAGAAAATAATGAAATACGATTTGGTAGAAAGGGAAATATTTGATTATTATTTGCAAATAGATCCAGAAAATCCTGGTTCTAAAACTGCATTATATGATTGTATTTCTATGATACAAATCAGCGAAACAAGATACAAATATATTGGATATAACCCAGGAATACATTTGCATCATATTTCTTTAAGTTTTAAATCTGAGTTTACTGATATAGTAGAGAATCATACTCCTTGGCTTTCACTTGATGAAATTTCCAAGTCAATAAAGCTTTTAGAAATTCAAGTGGAAAAAGATTTTCCTATCTTTGATAACAGCCAATCTAATAAAGATACATTGTTAATGAATATCTTTTTTAAAGTTGGTAATAAACATATATTACCATTTCCTTTGAAAGATAACTATACCTTTTTATTTCAAGTTCCGGTAATCAATAATAAAGATGATTATTTTATACTGGCAAAGATGATGTATAAGGATTTTGAAACATATAAGGAATATTCTAAGAATTTAAGAGAAATAATTTCTTGCTATGCAATTAGCTGAATTGAGAGAACAACTCTATAATGAGTATTTGTCGTTACAAAATGATGAATCTGCATTATCTTATTTTGTTGCATCATTTGAAGCATATAGTCAGTGTAGTCAGATAATAAGTTTTATTGATTTTGCCGAGTATTTGGATAAGGAAATTTCTAATAAAGTTGTAATCAATGAAAATCGATTTTCAGTTGGTAATAATAATCATTTAGTTTTTATTAATAATATAGATATTGACTATGGGTATAATTCGATAAAATTTAATGTTAAAGATCATTGGTACATTTTTAGTATTAGTTTTCAGTTAAGCCAGCATAGTCTAAAAAATTTTGAGGAAACAAGAATTAAGTTTCCTTTAATTATTGAAAGTCCTTATCAGAATTCTATTAAGGAAGAAACTAGATTAAGAGATTATACTTATTTTAGAAATCCAAAGCTATTGGATTTTCCTAAGAGATTATTTAGTTTATCCTACAAGGATTATCAAATTCATATTAAAGATTTATCCGAATTTTTTAAAGTTTATAATCTATGACGTTTGAAGAACAAGTAGCAAAGGTAATTTATGATTCATTGCTTCAAGTAAGTAATGGATATGTTTCTATTATGCCTATCAAATATTTGAAAGGATTGTTCTTAAAGAAAGAAGATGTTCCAGGATTTTTGCCACAAGTTGTTCAAACATCATTATTAACTGGAGTTGATAAATCATTTGGTTATCTTAAAATAGATAATAAGGAATTAACAATATGTAGGGTAGGTTGTCAGGCCTTGAAAAAATTTGATAATTACTTATTGTCATCAATAGATTTTAGATTAGAACCAGTGGGCCCAACAGTAGATATAAAAGATGACCCCTCCGAAACACAAAAGTACATTGATTTAAATTATTCTTTTATTGAACCAGATGAATATGGCGATAGATATATTGACTTAGAATTTTATTGTCCATTTATTTTTGAAAAATCTATTGATAAAATATTTAAAGAGATAAATAATTTGTATTCTGGGTCTTACGAAGACTATAAAGAAAAATCAAAAATTTTTAAAGATTTTATAAAATGTCTAAATCTTATATAAGTCTATGAAAATAAATACGTTGTATACAAACGTTTCTTATATAAAATCTCTCTAACCGCATTTTCTGAAACAAGCGGATAACGGTACATTATTTCCGTCTTTTTACTCTGTTTCAACAATCTGAGTTTTTCTCCAAGTCTTTTCCAAGTTCTAAAGCTTGGCGTTAGTTCGTCCTTCCATTGGGTTCCTAACACTTCTTTAGCTCTTGGAATTGACACCATTTTTGGATAAAACCATGATTTTAAAAATTTTTTATAACCTCTTCTTGCTAACTCTATTGAAGCAGCAACTGGGTCTGGTGTTGTCTTTGAACCATAAAGAAAATTACCAATTACGCTTGAGTAAGCTGGATTAATTTCAACAAACTTAACTCCATAAGTTCCACATAAAACTTGTAGATTCTGTTTGGTTAAGCTATAACACCATTTATTTTTAAGTAATTTATTATGTTTCCTTTGAGATTCACTTCTAAAATATCTTTGTTTTTGATTTTTGAATTTTAGATCTTCAACAACTAATTTAGAAACTTTATAATGTTTACAAAGCTTAAGTATATGATTATCAATTTGATAAAGTTCAAATTTAACTTTATTCCTGTTATCTTGGTCTTGTAAATCTGTAAGTTCTATAAGTTCTTTATGAAGAACTTTAAATTCATCTTTATCATTGAATTCAAGAATTGAAAATCCTATGTATTCAGGATTTAAGTCAATACCTAAAATTCTGTTATCTTTGAGATTAGAAAATTGTTTTTCTTTTTCTATAACTGATTCATCATAAGCAATATAAAGATTATCATTCTTAATACCAAATGTGACTGGCGATAAACCATTAACCATTGCAAGATAAATTTTTGAGAGTAATAGTTCTTGCTTAGAAGATAACTTATTAATAATCTGTAATTTAAGATGTTGTCTAACAGTTCTTTTATAGATAACAATTTTATTAGTTAAATCAATTTTAAAGTGTCTATTACCTTGACAATTAGCTTGTCCGTTAGACCATAAACCTATATTCCTTTTATCGGCTATAATTTTCTTGTATTTAGCTTTAAGTTCTTCATCTTTATTGACACAAGCATTATTATAAATTCTAAAGTTTTTTCTACCGCCAAATATTGTTTTGAAATTTGGTGTATCAACTTCTTTATTGAGAGCTATATCAGCTTTATAATTTGCAGATGCTTTAGTCGATGCACTTGTTAAGATATAATTTGGTATCTTATTTACAAAATGTTTACCAAGTGTTTTATATACAGCAGTTTGTGACTCACCTTTCCAAAACAAATTATAAGCCATTCTATATGCAGATGAAAATACTCTTAAATCAGAATCTATTATCTTTTTAGATTCTTCATCGTAAGATATTTTGAAGCATATAGTTTTCATTGTGAATATATTTATTGTTTTAAAACGGACTTCTCTTTTATTTACGCTTAAACTTTATTTGAAAATAAAATAAACATAATTTATAAATCAATATAGTTTAATTTAAACACAAGTGAAATTGAATGCTTGATTAGTTCTTTGAAATACAAAAGATTTTTCTTTTGAAGATTTAATGTCTATGGCTGAATAACCGTTGTAACTGCGGTAAGGTCCGGTGACTAAAGCTGAAAAGCATTAGAGCCGGGTGTGAGTTTATGGAAGTTAATACACAGGATTCTTGAGGTTGGCCAATCCGATAGAATATTCTGGTAAGGGCTCTTGAAGCATAATATTGGAAGTTATAGAGTTCATAGAGGTAAACACTCCTCTCTTTATTAAGAATAGAGATTCGCGGTCTTTATTTGAAGTGGTAGAATAAACCAAGTAAAAATACACTTAAAGGTAATCCAAAATTCCTTTTAGAATTAAATTTTCAAAAGAAAAATCTTTAATATGGCAGGATAGAGTAAGGGTAACTCATCAGCCTCATAAGCTGAAGATTGTTGGTTCAATTCCATCTCCTGCACCCAATTTAACACTAACATACCTTGCACGCCTCTCTCATGGTTTAGTATTCCTCATAAAAAGAGTTTCGATAAAATTAAATGATTTGGCATTTGATAAAGTGAAATGAGATAACGATGCTTTCTGAATGGGCTATTATTGAGTTCCAAAATCTCAATAAAAATACAATTAGATTAAATCCTTTGAAAAGAAGTTGATAGCATCAGCGCACCCAGCGAGGTTTTAAAAGTAGATAAAGTAAGCGATCGCGTCGGCAGAAATTGATTAAATTTTTAATAGGAATCATTTGTGATTTCCTGAGTGAGCTTAAAACACTATAAAAGAATCTGAGGTGGTGATGCTCTCAGGTCGTAATAGGAATAATACTATTAGGGAATTAACAAAGTTCGATAGAACAATAGTCTATCCGGCCATGCGATATAAAACTATGGTTTGTTCTTTTTGGTTGCCAGTTCAACCCTAAACTGGACTTGATGAAGCAATCAAGGGCTTAGGAATGACTTAAGCTGGAAATTCACTATCGTCCAATAAAGCCGATTATAAAAGTAGGAACAAGGACACTTATTCCTTGGAATGAGGGTAATATTCGGGAGTCCCTCTGGGGGAATTTCTTAGTTTGATTCAGTCTATTTTATAGTGCCGAGTGATCGTCGGTTGATTGGATTAAATTAAATTGCTTTGTCTTGATTAATCATGATTATCAGAGTTGTAAGAATGCGATGTTTGTCAAATCGGAGAGATTTCGATATAATAAACTAAGTTCCAGTGCGGGTTAAAATTAAATTCTGATAATGAAATGATCGCAATTAGCTCATCTACCAAGATGTAGAAGGAGTTCGGGTCACGTCAATAATCGGCGAGGACTTGTTAAAATGAAATATACAAGACAGGAGTCTGCGCAGTTAAAATTGAACCTCTAAGGAACGTATTTTCTTAGAGGTTCTTTATTTTTGATTATGAAGGGTTTATGATTTTAATGTCATAAGTCCTTCATTTTTAAACAAATAAAATTTGAAAATAATTGAAAATTTTTATTTACTTTTCGGAAAATCTATGCTATGATGAAATCATACAAAATTAAGAAAGGAATACACAATGGACAATCTTGAAAATGCCATTAATGAAGCTAAGTCCGAATTTGATAAGAAGCTTGAAGCCATTTATAATGAATATTTGCTTGGTACTATTTTTAAACTTAAAACTAAGGAACATATAGATATGAATGGGTGTCCAAGCATATGCACTACATTAGTTAAATGCTTGGCAATTAAAAATAATGAAATACGTTTGAAAGTTATCCCTTACCAGTATTGCGCATTTTCTGATAATTCAATATTGAAATATCCTCTTTCTAAGATTGTAAATGTAAAGTATTATTCTCAATGTTATTCAGAAGAACTTGCCAATAATTCTTCTGTTGAAGTTCGCGGCGAACTTGATTTTCGATAAGTTGTTTATTTTTAAGTATATAAAATTTGAAAATAATTAAAAATTTTTATTTACTTTTTGAAAATCTTGTGTTATGATAACATCATACAAAATTAAGAAAGGAACACTAAATGAGCAAGAAAATTTTTAAGAAAATAACTCGTAAAATTAAAATATCCGACCAGGATTTAGAGAGCAACTATAATGAATATTTGCTTGATAAGGTTTTCAGACTGGAGGAAGTTATTGTAAAAACTGAACTTCATGAAGGCGATTTCCGAATACATAAACGAACATTAGTTAAATGCCTATCTATAAAAGATGGTAAGGCACAATTAGAAGTTCTTCCTTATCAGCATGCTCCGAATTATCGTGAAAATACTATTATAGAATTTCCTCTTGATAAAGTTGTTAAATCAAGTTATTCTTATATAGAACCCGAAATGAAAAGACTTCCGGGTTGCACATGGTGCAGCAGATATGCAAAAGTTTCCGGAATAATCGATTTTGAATAATACTATGGATAAAGAATTTAAGCTCATTTATCTTCCGAAAAAAGAATTCCCCGATCCTAAGATACAACGTCAACTTGCTCGAATGCATGTTGAAGAAGGCTTGATATATGATACTTATCGGGCTTGTATTGACGGAACAAGGGAATACCGAAATGAAGATATTATTTTTGATAAAGTCCTTAATCATTGGGCTTTCTATATTATTGAAAAACAAACCCCCGAGAAGGTTATTGCATGGGGTATAGTAATTAAAGGACGTTATACTGGTAAAGACCAAGATTATATTGTAGGCCATTATTTTACTCGCCCGAAATACCGAGGCTATGGTCTTGGAACAATGCTCTTTAAAGAATCAGTTAAAATATCACACAAAAATAAGGATTGTCCAATCTTGGTTTATCCTTGTAATTCCAATAAGTGGTACTTTAAGAAGATGAAAGACCGTTTCCCTGGAGCAAATGTTCAGAATGTTTATAAAGTGGAAGATGAGATTGAAGCTTTTAAAAAGAAAGCTGGAATTCCGCTTCAGAAAAAGAAATAATTTTTTGTATGATAGTGTTCCTGGAGGACTTATGATTTTTCATAAGTCCTCCGTTTTATTAAATTTTTTATTTACTTTTTAAAAAATCTGTGCATTATAATAAGTATAAAATTGAGAAATTATGAGAATTTTAAACGTAGACAGAAACTGGATAATTAACTGGTTTAAGAGACCAGATGCAATAGACCAAGCCAAGCAAGAGAATATCCGTTTTATATCAATAAATGGATTTAGTGGAGCATTTGAAGAAGAAAATTTTGACGGAACACAGAAATCTCCTATACCGCAAGAACTCATTGATAATGGACAAGCATTGCCTTTGAATTTTGATGATGCTACCGAAGAAGATGTTGAAAAGTTTGGTATAGATTTCTTTTTGTTCACATTTGGTCAGGCTCGAATGATTAAAGAATTTGTAGAACAAGCAATAAAGGATAATGTTCAAACGCTTATAGTTCATTGTTCGGCTGGAATTTCTCGGTCTTCTGCAGTATCTATAACTCTTAACGAATTCATTAATCAAAATAATCCCGAAGATTTTCATATAAATCAAGTAGAGGGCTTTTTGCATCCGCCTATTCCAAATCAAAGGGTAAGGAAGGTTTTGAAAGAAACACTTGGAGTGAATCCTTAGAATAGTTAAATTTTTACTATGAGTTTGATGCCTTTGCTTTCTTTATATGAGTCTAAACAATTTGATTTGCTTCAGGAACTGAAAAATGTTTATCAAGAAGAATTGATGATTAAAATTTATCCAGATCAAGAAACAGAATTCTTGGAAATTGTTTCTGGTATTAATAATCCTAAGCTTCAGGATACATTTAAAACAGTTAAAAATTTTGAGTGGAATGATTTCCTTGAAGCAAGACAAAAATTTATAGAGCTTATACGAAGTGAAGCATTTAAAGTTTTCGATTGGATATTGGAACCAGTAGAAGAATTTAACCAAAAGGCAATAGAAACTGAAGATGATTCTAAAGCGCAAGAATTGATAACTAAGTATCAAAAAGTAAGTAATATTGCTTATGCTTTTACAGCGTTTTTCCGTCATTATCAACTTAGATTTTTTGATTCTTGGTATGAAGCTTGGAATCCTGATTGTTGGTTAAAACTTCGCACTCTTGAATTAGCAGAAACTGAAAAGTAATGCCTGTTGAATTAACATATGAGCAAAAGGATTGGATTGTTTCTCAGTTTAAACAATCCTTTTTTGGTTCACGAATAAAGGAATCATCGACCGATATAAATTTTCGTTGTCCTTTTTGCGGCGACTCAAAGAAATCTTTGGCAAAAGCCAGAGGTCATTTATATAAGAGAACTGGAACTTATCACTGTTTCAACTGTGGTAAAACTACTACGGGGTTTGGATTGCTTGCACAAATTAAAGGTATATCGGTTCAAGAAGTAAAGAAGCAATATTATCTTGATACTAAGAATGACCAAGAATATATTGGTCAAAATTCGATCGAAAAAAGAGGTGAAGAGATACAAAAGTCGATCGAAAAAAGTGAAAATTCCGTCATAAATCAAACGACTTTTGAAGATAAGAAATACATTGAACCTCTCAAATCTTGGACAGATTTGACTCCTATATGTTTAAAGTATCTTAATGCAAGACATATTTTCGATGCCCCGGGATTTGATAAGAACTCTACATTATATTATGATACATATTCTGATAGGATAATATTTCCCTGGCGAGAAAATAATAAGATAATTTATTACCAGGCCCGAGCAATCCGTAAGAACCAAACTCCAAAATATATGTTTCCAAAAGGACTTAAGAAATGTATATACGGTTTAGATAATTTAGATCCTGATTTAGATTTTATTTGTTATACAGAAGGTTTACTTGATGCAATTTTTATTAAGAATTGTATTGCAGTGGGCGGATTAAGACCCACGATAGATCAAGAGAAGAAACTTAAAGACGAATATTTTAATAAGGAATTGATTTGGTTTTCAGATAATTATTGGATTGATAATGCTTCACAGGAAGCAGTTAACAAAGTATGTTTAACTAATCCAAGACAAAAGATATTTAAGTGGCCTAAGGAATGTCCTTATAAAGATATAAATGAATGGGTTTGTGCAATTCAAAATTATAACAGGTTTTGGTCTGAAAACTTGATTAAGAAAAATACTATTACAGTTGCACAGGCTAAGGCCCTGATTACATTTAATAAATAGATAAGTTATAACAAATTTCGTAAAATTTTACAAATATGGCTAAAAAAGATTTTGAAGATCTCAAAAAGGGCGATTTAGTTGTATATAAACTTCCAGGAGGTAAAAAGTCTTATGGGGTTTATATGGATGTTCAGTTCTCTAAAGCAGGAGACATCGCCATAGTTAAGGATATGCTCGAAACACCTAAGAAGACAGTTAAGGTTAAAATGAGTAATATTACATCGGTAATGGATAATTTTCTTGAAGGTAAAGCTGAACCTAAATCGGAAGCTTTAAAAATTGTTCAAGATGCTATTGAAGCTGGTAAGAACGCAGTTATTAACTGTATTCCTTCTAAGGCAGCTGATGGTTCTGAATGCTTATCGATTAACTGGAATAATGGTAAATTTGACGAATATTTTACATCTGATGATTGCATAGATCTCGATGCTTTTGTAAGGGAAACACCTACATCAGTTGATATTGTTGTTTCGAGGCCTATAACAAAAGTCTTTACTTACACCAAGAAACCTAATGGTGATTTGGCTTCTTTGCGTCAATTTATTGGTAATTTTGATAATACTGTTAATGATATATTCAATGTTATTAGAGCCAAGTTTATTGAATTTAATGCTAAGTGGAACAAGATTACCGATGATAGTAAAGATTATGTAGATGCTTATCTTGGTAGAGCATTTATTGATGGTATGAGTGAAGCTGTAGAAGATACTGGTGAAACTCCTCTTGAAAATCAAGCCACTACACAGACAACATCTAATACTAAATTCAGATTAACTGATGAGTCTAAAACTGTTAATGGTATTAAGCTTTATAGAATTGAAGCTCTTAAAGACCTCGGATTTTATGGAGTAAAACAAGGTGATAAGGGTGGCTTTGTTGAATCGGAAGCAAACCTTTCTCAAAATCTCGATTCTTGGATAGGTGATAATGCTTGTGTTTATAATAAAGCTTTTGTTGGTAGGAATTCTTTTGTGGGCGGCAATGCTATTGTTAATGATAGGGCCCAGGTAAAAGAAAATACACGCATTGCAGATAATGCTCAGGTATCTGGACAATCGAGTCTTATTAATTCTGATATTTCTGGTGATGCAGTTGTTTCTGGTTCTGTAGCAGTTGTTAATGCCGGCAGTAAATTAGTTGCTTCTGGTAAAACTCAAGTTCTCGGCAAAGTTGTTATTGACGGCAGAGTTGATATTACTGATAAAGCTAAGATTGACGGAACAAGTCAAGGCATTTACCTTTCTAATGTTAAAGTTGCCGACGAAGCTGAAATTATTGCAACCGGTTCTATTGAATCAAATGTTCAATTTATCGGTAAATGTTCTATTTCCGGCAATGTAAGAATTAACGTTAAACCTCTTTCAGGTGGTTCGACATTTACATTTAAAGATATTAAGACTTCCGGTAAATTCAGGTTTAATTCTGATGCTTTTGGATATTCTAAAACAAGTGTAGTAACACCTGCTGATTTCGGCGATAAAGAACTGGCTGGAGATATTACGATTGTTACTCCGCAAGATTTACTTAAAGTAATCAATGAAGCAGTAGAGAAATCTGAAATTCACGAAGCTCCAAATCTTAAAAAGTATATTGTTAAGAATGCTAAGCAATGGGCTGGTCCGCAAGTTAAAGATTCAGTATTAACTTCTGCTCAGATTAAGTATCTTAAAGAATTGCCTCAAATGGATATTGATGCAGATATGTCTCCTCAAGATCTTGAATTAGATAATACCTATGCTATTGAGCAGGGTAATCCAGAAGACGTTAGAGAAGAAGTTATTTGCAATGTAGCCAACATCTATTATTTCTATGGATATTTGGGTGAAGGAGATATTTTACAATATATAATCAAGCTTCCTAAAAAGCTTTTTGCTTAATTTATTAAAAGCTGGAGTTGCTATTTTTAGTAATTCCAGCTTTAAAATTTCAAATAGGATTTAAAAATGGTAACTAATAAAATACAAGGTGGAACAGTAAATGTTGAAGGGAACGGGTTCGTTAAAACCGGTTCAACAGTAAAAGTTCGCAAAGCTAAACTTAAAACTAAACAAGAAAAACCTATACCAAATGTTTATAATATAGAATTTATACTTATACTTAAAAATGGAGATTCTAAAGTTGAAACAGTTAAGGGTGTTGGTTCTTTAGAAGATACTAAAAAATTTGCTATAAAATATTTGCAAAATTATTATAAAAATTCCTCATTTGTAATGAAAGATACAACTGGGGTAATTGTTGAACAATATACGAAATAACTTTTAATTAACCCTCATTTGAGGGTTAAATTTTTTCTATGTCTTCAAAATTCGAAGTATTATCAGGCAGAACACAAATTTTAAAGAAACCTCAGATGTGGATAGGTTCGATGGATCCTACATCTAAGGAAACTTTTATTATTAATAATGATAAGGTAGAATATAAGACGATTACTTATATTGCTGCATTCCGGAAGATTTTAGATGAAATTCTTGATAATGCTATTGATGTTCTTATTGAGCAAAGAAATGCTACTGGAGAAATTAAAGTCAAGATAACAGATGATTCTGTTTATATTGAAGATAATGGACCTGGTATTGAAATTCGTAAAAAGAAAGCATCAGAAATAACCGATAGTACTCTTCCGACAGAAGTAAGAGAAAAGATATTGAATAGCTATATTCCAGAATTGGCTTGGACGATGCTTTTTGCTGGTAGTAATTTTTCTGACAAGAATGAAGGCAAAGAAACTATCGGAAATCATGGTGTGGGTTCAAAGGCTGCTAATATCTTTTCTCTTAAATTTGTAGGCCAAACTTGTGACGGCAAGAAGAAATGTAAAGTTGTTTCTAAAGACAATATGTCAGAAACAAAATGTACTGTTTTGTCTTCTACTGGTGCAACTGGTACATCTGTCGAATTTTGGCCAGATTTAAAAAGGTTTAACCTTACTAAGATTGAGCAAGTATATTCTGACTTAATGTATCAGAGACTTCTTTGTTTGTCTATTATATTTCCGAATATTAAATTTTCGTTTAATGGTAAAAGGATTAAAACAACTGATAAAAATTTCTTAAAGCTATTCAACGAGAATATTGTATATCAGACTTTTGAAAATGGCTTTGTAGGAGTAATTCCCAATATTCAAGATGATTTCACATATTTTACTTATGTTAATGGACTGCATTTTATAAGAGGCGGAAACCATATAGATTATATTGCTGGCGAAATTATTAAACCTATTAAGGAAAAACTTGAAAAGAAATATAAAACAATTAAACCAGCAGACATTAAGAATAAACTTACTTTGATAGTTTTTATTCGAGGTTTTCATAATCTTAAATTCGATTCTCAGACTAAGGAAACTCTTACTAATTCTGTTTCTGAAATTGCAGTACAATTAAAAGATAAAATTGATTTTGAAGATATAAGTAAGAAGATTCTTAAGAATTCCGCGATTATTGATCCTATTGTAGAAACTTTTAAAATCAAGGAAGAGCTTAAACATAGACAAGAACTTAAAGCTTCTAAAAAAGTTAAAGTTCGTTCTAATAAGTATATGGCTCCTATTGGAGAAAAGAAATTTTTATGTCTATGTGAAGGTGATTCTGCTAAGAATTCTATATCTCAATGTTTAGGTAGAGACGGTATAGGTTATTATTCTATGAAAGGTTTAGGTATAAATGTTTTTACTAATTCAATGCAGAAGCTTATTAAGAATGATGAATTAAGAGATATATCCAATATTCTTAATTTTAATATTCTTGGTGAAAACGATTCTTCACAGATTACTTACGATAAAGTAGTTTTTGCATGTGATATGGATGCTGATGCAAGCCATATTGCCGCAATGCTTATTGGGTGGTTCAAAAAATATGTTCCTAAGCTCTTTGAAGAAAAACGAATTTGTAGGCTTAATACACCTTTGATTATACTTAAAGATAGCAAAGGAAAAATTAAACAGTGGTTTTATAGACTTGATGAATTTAAAGCTTGGGAAAAAGATAATAATTCATCAAAATATAATATTCTTTATTTGAAGGGATTAGGTTCTTTGGAAAAAGAAGATTTGGATTATGTAATTAGTAAGTCTTCGTTTGATGATTTGCTTCAACCTTATGTAATAGATGAAACTTCAGATAAGCTTCTTGGAGATTGGCTTTATGATGATGCTGAACCAAGAAAAGAATATTTGAGAAACTATAAACTTGACATTAACTTAGTTTAAAATGAATACTAAGACTTTAACAGAATTTTTTACAGACGAACTGCCGGCATATGCAAGTTATGATAATTTGCGTAGTATGGCTAATTATTGTGACGGTTTAAAGATTTCTCAACGTAAAATTCTTTATACTGGATTTTTGAAGCACCCTAATGATTTTGTCAAGACCGAGAATTTCTGTAATGAAGCTTCGACTTTTACAAATTATCTACATGGTCCCGCTTCTCTTTGTGGCGTATGTAATTCATTAGTTCAAGGATTTGTCGGCGCCGCAAATTATCCATTATTTGTCGGTAATAGCGGTGGTTGGGGATATCGAATGGGTCAAGAATCATCCGCCCCACGATATACCAGATTAAAGGTATCAGATTTTTCTAAGAAATTATTTCCTAAAGTCGAATTTGAAATACTTGAAAAACAGTATTTTGAGGGGGATTATATTGAACCGAAATTCTTAATTCCAGTATTACCAGTTCTTTTATTAAACGGTTCAGAAGGTCTAACAGTAGGATTTAAATCTAAGATTTATCCTCGTAATCCAGTTGATATAATCAATTATATCAATAAAAGATTATCCGGAGTAAAGAATATTAAATGTGATTTTGTTCCTTATATTAAAGGTTATAAAGGCAAAGTTATTAAGAATTCTGAAACTGGTAAATTTGAACTTTGGCCTCAGGTAGATAAAGTTAATACCACTAACTATATTATAAGGGAAATTCCTATCGGTAAGGATTGTTATGTTTCTTACTTAAAGGCTCTCGATGATCTGTGTGATAATGGTATCATTCAAGATTACTATGATAAATGCAATTCCAAAACCGGAGAAATAGTAATTGAAGTTAAAACTACCAGAGAATTTACAAATAAGTATAATACTGAGGACAAGCTGTTAACAGTTCTTAAACTTAAAACAGTATTGCATGAACAACTTAATTTTATTGATGAAAGTAATAGAGTAAGGGAATTCAATTCTATTCCAGAAATTCTTGATGCTTTTATTGATATAAGATTGAAGTATTATCAAAAGCGTAAAGACTATTTGATTCAAACTACCAAAGCTTATCTTAATAAGCAATATTCAAAATATCTTTTCTGTAAAGGTATTATTGATGATACTATTAAGGTTAAAAATACTCCTAAGGATAAAATTATCGAACAGTTAGATAAAATTGATAAGATTATTAAAGTTAATGATTCATATCAATATCTATTATCTATACCAGTATATTCTATTACAAAAGAAGGTTTGAAAGACATAAAAGAAGATATACTTAAAAATAAAGAATTACTTCAAACTTATAAATCAAAGGAAATAGAAGGTTTTTGGACTGATGACATCAAAGAAATTAAAGGGTTCTTTAAAGAATAAGCAGGAAAAGAAATTCTCTATCTAAAATAAATAGGAATATT
>ERZ808278.102-NODE-102-length-70942-cov-4.720076_pt1 | contig 70942 bp, 60 predicted proteins | sample MGYA00521239_ERZ808278 | MGnify/ENA primary metagenome ERZ808278 (study PRJEB31516, sample SAMN03275600) | gut metagenome | biome: mammalia-associated habitat; material: feces | host: Papio cynocephalus | place: Kenya | collected 2012-07-17 ... | reverse complement strand
TATTCCTTCTGTAAGACCTACTTCTGGTGGAAGACCATCTGATGGCAATCCAATGTACATCAATGGCACAAAGCTTTATGATGGAAATGGAAATGAATTCGTAATGAGAGGTATTAATATTGCTCACGCCTGGTATACGGATAAAACTGCTACTTCTATTCAAGCTGCTGCAAGATTAGGAGCAAACTGTGTGCGTGTAGTTTTAGCCAATGGCGAACAATGGCCTAAAACACCAGAGAGTGAAGTAAAACAAATTATTGACTTGTGTAGACAAAACAAATTAATCTGTGTATTAGAAGTTCATGATACAACTGGTAAAGATGAAACAAATAGTCTTCAGAAATGTGTTGATTATTGGAAAGACATAAAAAATACTTTAAATGACAATGCGGATTATGTCATTCTTAACATTGCAAACGAATGGATGGGAACTTGGAATAAGCATGACACCTTTAAGAATACTTATATCAGTGCTATTAAACAGTTACGAAATGCTGACATAAAAAATGTCATCATGGTAGATGCTGCTGGATACGGTCAAGAAACTGCTTCCTTCTACAATAATTCAAACTGCAAAGATATTTTAGCAGCAGATAATACTGGTAATACTATGTTCTCTATCCATATGTATTCTTGTGCTGGCAAAGACGCTAGTACGGTAAAAAGCAATATTGATACTGCTTTAAACATGGGCATTTGTATGTGTATTGGTGAATTTGGCCATGTACATGGTGGAGAAGATGTAGATGAAGACACCATCATGAGTTACAGCGATACGAAAAACATAGGTTACCTTGCATGGTCATGGAAAGGTAATGGAAGCTACGATGCTCCATTAGACATGTCCAGTGACTGGGCAGGAAACAACCTGTTATGGTGGGGACAGAAAGTATTCAGTAACATTCAGAATTCTTCCATCTTAGCATACTACCTTACACATTACGGTGATGATCCAATTCCTGTTACAGGTGCACCTACTATTGCACCTACTGCTTCTGTATCACCTACTACTTTGCCACCAGCTCCTACGGGAGATATTCCAATTGATGCAGATAAACTTGACAGCTTTACAACGGATTGGTACGTTTCACCAGAAGGTGACGATTCTGTATCCACTATTTCAAAAGTCAGTACTTTATCCAATAACGGTGTTCGTGTAACTTATGATTTATCAAAAGAACCTTACCCATACTTATCTAACATGGTTTCTGGCGTAGATTTAAGCAAATACAAAACAATTAGTATTGTAGTAAGAAATAATAGTGCAAATGCTATTCAAATTCAGCCAATCTTCAAAGTAGGCTCTACATGGAAATGGACTGAATACGATCGATATGCAACTGTTCCAGCTGCTGTAACAACATTGCTTACATTTGATATGTCTAGCTGTGCTGCTAGGGATGAAGTAAATGCTATTATGTTCCGTATTCAAGGCGCTGGTGCAAAATTCGCTGGCACTGCAGATTTTATCTCCATGGGATACGATTTACCAGCAACAGCTTATAAAGCTGAAATTGCTGAACTTAATCGTCCAAAATCAGCAAACTATTTCACTTGGGCATATCAAGAAACTTCTTGGGAAGATAAAACAACAAGCATGGGTTGCGATGCTGATGGCAATTTAACAATCAAATTTGCCAATGCCACCTCTGATACTGCTGCCGGAGCTCAAACAGAAACAAAGCCTGGACTTGGTATTGGAATGGACTTCTCCGATTATAGCACGATTACTTGTAAAATAACAAACAAAAGTACAGAACCTGTTCATGCCTCTCTTGTCCTTAGAGCAAGTGGTGGATGGACTTGGCAGGAAAACGGTGGAATTGTAGATGATGAAGATGGTGAAACCATCATCCCTGCTGGTGAAACAGTAGATGTTACCTACAATCTGCAAGGTTCCACATGGAAATCAAAAGCATCTAACTGGCAGTATTCCGGTACTTTGCAAGATGCTGATGATATTCGAGCATTTGGTTTTAAAATTTATGCTGGAGCCGGCGAAAGTGTAAGTGGTTCCGTCGTAGTTTCTGATTTCCAGTGTAATTTTTAAAAATATATTCATTCCTATCATATGATTCGTTATCAACAAAATAGGAAAACTAAACAAAAAGGCTGACAAATGCAGCCTTTTTGTTTTTCATTTATATTCATAACGTATTATCTGATATTAGATAAGCAATCTTCTTTACTCCTTTTCTTCTGATTCATAATGATTAATAAATACATGTACTTTTCTTAAAGTATCAATCAGCACTTCTGTTCCTGTTTTACCAAGCCCATTTACGATTGTATGAACCATATTTTCATGAAAACTGCTGTGCTTCGCATATGCCCGTTGTCCTTTTTCACTTAATGATACTAACACAACTCGCTTATCTTCTTTACTGCGCAATCTATTTACATAACCCTTTTTAACAAGATTGTTAATTGCAATCGTTAACGTTCCAACTGTTACTTTAAGTTTTTTCGCTAAGGTTGACATATTCTTAGTTTCACTGTTTCCTATTGCATCAATGATATGCATATCATTTTTAGAAATGTCCTTAAATTCACCCGTTATTAATACCTTTTCTTCCATGTCAACAATATCATCAAATAGTCCTACAAGAAGATCATTTACTGTCGTATTGGAATCCACTTTCTCACCTACTTTGTTGTAACAATGTAGTTTTATTATACAATAGAAAGGAATTCCCTTCAAGAATGTTTCTATTTCTGAAAAATTTTATCTCACGCTTTATGATCAAATCGGGGTGTTTGTGTAAAAAACATTTCAACTGCCTGCATAGAGTATGTGCCCGTGCATAATTCATTGCCTGTCTGCAGTATCTTACGTTTTTTCTTAGTCAATAGTTCCTGCTGTATGTTTGCGTTTGCCAAATGAGAATCTACATCCCCCTTTAGCTTACGGCTTTTTGTTGTATGATAAATAGGAATAACACGTTTTATAATACCAACATAAGCTTCTGCTTTCATCGCCCCCTGACTAAAAGAACAAAAAAACATGAAATGCCAACCTTAGCACAATTATTATATAGTATATTTTATCATGTTTTCCTGTCCAAGTTAATTCTTTTTGTAAACTAATTATAGCATGAGTGAAATTTTCATTTGTTCTTCTTAAATATCTTACATAATTCGAGATGTTTTACATATATTCTATTGGATTTCCTTATGTATTTTACACCATTTGGATCCAAATATGTAAAAATGATTTGTGCAATCTGTACAAGCTGTTTTTTGTTGTATCCTATTCTAACTGAAAAAAGAAGCAGGAACATCATTATTAGATGCTCTGCTTCCTCTTATTCCTTTTCATAATCCCTTTGGGCTACTCATTAATTGTATACGCCTCATCTGGTCCGTATATTTGCATCTTATTTTCTTCTAATGCCTTAACTGCCTCTTGGGCATCGCTCGCTTTCACGATCATTGCTGCATTATCTTTTCCTGTTGCAAGTGCATACATATATTCAATATTAATATCTGCGCTAGATAAAACCTGCAGTAATTTTTGCAGCATTCCAACTTCATGAGGCAGGCGTACTGCAATTACATCGGTAAGCATTGCAGAAAAACCATTCTCTTTTAGCACTTGTTTTGCCTTCTCTGGAGCAGATACGATCATCCTAAGCATTCCATACTCAGATGTATCCGCCAAACTTAAAGAAACAATATTTATGCCCTCTTGTTTTAACACTTCTGTCACCTGTTCCAAACGGCCTTCACGATTCTCAATAAATACAGATAATTGTTTTACAAACATGATACCCCTCCTCACTTATACAAATTGACGTTTATCAATTACTCTCTTTGATTTTCCTTCACTTCTTTCAAGTGTTCTAGGCTCAACAAGTTTTACTTTCACAGCTAATCCAATTGCTTGCTGAATCACATGGGCAATCTTCTTTGTAAGACCTTCTAATTGCTTGATTTCATCTGAGAAAAATCTCTCTTCTACTTCCACTAACACTTCTAATGTATCATGATTATTTACACGATCCACTATCATCATGTAGTGAGGTGTTGTTTCACTAATTTCTAATAACGCAGATTCAATTTGAGATGGGAACACATTTACCCCACGAATAATTAACATATCATCAGAACGGCCTTTGAATCTTGAAATTCTAGCACTTGTTCTTCCACACTCACATTTCTCATAAGTAATGCTTGTTAAATCCTTTGTACGATAACGAAGCAGTGGTAGGGCTTCTTTTGTCAAGGTGGTGATTACTAGCTCTCCAAGTTCTCCTTCTGTAACTGGTTCTAAGGTATCCTTACTGATAATCTCAGGGAAGAAATGATCCTCCCAGATATGTAAACCTGCATGATGTTTACAGTCTGCTGCTACACCTGGTCCCATAATTTCACTTAATCCATAAATGTCATGGGCTGTAATGTGAAGTCGTTCTTCAATTTCCTTACGCATGTTTTCAGTCCAAGGTTCTGCTCCACAGATTGCCGCACGAAGCTTAATTTTACCTATCAGATTCATTTCCTCTAATGTCTCCGCAATATGTAACAGATAAGATGGCGTACAAGCAATTGCATTTACCCCAAAATCCTCCATCATGGTTACAAGCTTTTTGGTATTTCCTGTGGACATAGGAACAACTGTGGCACCCAGGTTTTCTGCTCCATAATGTACGCCCAGTCCTCCAGTAAATAAACCATATCCATATGCTACTTGTATTTTGTCATTTTTATGGATATCAGCCATAGTAAGAACACGTGCAACGCACTCCTGCCAGATCTCGATATCCCTTCTTGTGTAACCAACGATAGTGGCTTTCCCTGTTGTTCCAGAAGATGCATGAATTCGAACTACTTCAGATTGTGGAACTGCGAAAAGACCAAAAGGATAGTTGTCTCGCAAATCATCCTTTGTTGTATAAGGAAGTTTCGTAATATCTTCAATTCCATTAATATCTCCAGGTTCTATACCTATCTTTTGCATCTTTTTACGATAAAACTCAACATTATGATAAACGTGATTTACTGTCTTCTTTAGCCTTGAGCTTTGAAGTGTATTCATTTCATCCCTGCTCATGCACTCTTTTGTTTCGTTCCAAATCATTTCTCATACTCCTCTTTTATTTAAGTTGATATCCCACTGCAAACGCCTTCTTATTAATCTCTACCGTTTTTGGCTTTACTGTTTTCTCAATTACAGCGTACCAGTCTTCTAATGAGAAATCCATATGCTGGGCTGCCAATCCTAAGACGATGGTGTTAAATACTTTTGTATTGCCTAATTTACGTGCTTCAGACATGGCATCTACTGGAAGTACCTTATAAGTCTTGCTTAATTCTTCGATCACATTCTCTGGATATGTTGCTGCACCTGTTACAACTGTAATTGGTTCAATCTTTTGATCATTTACAATGATAACCCCATCTTTTTTTAGAAAATGTGCATATCGTTTTGCTTCTAACTTCTCAAATGCAATTAAAACGTCCGCCTGGCCTTCTTCTACAATCGGTTCTGCCACAGATTCGCCATAACGTACATAAGTAACAACACTACCACCACGCTGTGCCATTCCATGTACCTCTGATAATTTTACATCATAGCCGGCTTGAATTGTGATCCCCCCTAAAATACGGCTTGTTAATAATGTTCCTTGTCCGCCGACACCTACGATCATAATATTTTTTGTTGCCATAACTATTCACCCACCTTTTCAATTGCGTCAAATTTACATAAATTCTGACATAAACCACAACCATTACACATAGTGTCATCAATTGTAATAACGCCTTCACTACTCATTGTAATTGCTGGACATCCTGGTTTTAAGCAAGCTTTACACTTCTTACATTTATCTGGGTTGGCAACACATCTAACCTTAGATGCTGGTACCTTAAAGATACAAGGTGTCTTTGTGATAATAACAGAAACCTCATCTTTGGCTACTTCTTCTTTAATTAATTTTTCTAATCCTTCTAAATCAAATGCGTTAATTTCTGTTACATTCTTAACGCCAATTGCCCTACATAACTCAGGAATGCTTACGGCATAAGTATCTTCACCTTGAAGTGTCTTACCTGTTGCAGCATGATCTTGGTGTCCTGTCATACCTGTTGTAGAGTTATCTAAGATTACAACAGTTCCTGTCCCTTTGTTATAAACCATGTTAATTAAGGAGTTTACTCCTGTATGCATAAATGTGGAATCACCAATAACGGCAACCCAATTCTTAATATAATCTTTTCCTTTAGCTTTCTCCATACCATGAAGGGAACTGATACTTGCACCCATACAGATTGTTGTATCTACAACGTTAAGTGGTGCTACAGCTCCTAATGTATAACAGCCAATATCACCTGCTGCATGAATTTTTAATTTATTAAGTACAGAATATACACTTCTATGAGGACATCCAGGACATAAGATTGGAGGTCTTGCTGGAACATCTGCTGGAGCAGCAATATCTAATTTTTCTCCTAAGATAGCCTCTCTTAACATATTGGCACTGTATTCGCCCTGTACTGTAAAGATTTCCTTACCTGTACACTGAATACCCCAGGATTTAACCTGTGTCTCAATAACTGGATCTAATTCTTCTACTATGTATAATTTATCAACTTTCTTTGCAAAGTCTTCAATTAATTTACGTGGTAATGGATTTACTAAACCAAGCTTTAATACTGATGCATTTGGTAATGCTTCTTTTACATATTGATAAGGGATACCACTTGCAATTACACCAATGCTTGTGTCATTCATCTCCACACGGTTGATTGGAAAATCACATCCGTCTTTAATCATTGCATTTGTTCTTTCCTCTACTGCAATATGTCTTAATTTAGCCATACCTGGCATCATAACATTTTTCTTAATATTTCTTTCATAAACCTTATCTTCTGGTTCAACTCTATCTTCTAATGTAACCGTACCTTGAGAATGGGACAATCTTGTCGTTGTTCTTAAGATGACTGGTGTATCATATTTTTCACTCATATCAAAAGCGAATTTCATGAAGTCTTTGGCTTCCTGACTGTCAGATGGTTCAATTACTGGTACCTGGGCTGCACGACCAACCATTCTTGTATCTTGTTCATTCTGAGAACTGTAAAGACCTGGATCATCTGCTGCTACTAATACTAAACCGCCTGTTGCACCTATATAAGAAACTGTGTATAGAGGGTCTGCTGCAACGTTCACACCAACATGTTTCATGGATGCCATTGCACGTACACCGCTTATAGAAGCACCAATTGCAACTTCTGTTGCTACCTTTTCATTAGGAGACCATTCACAATAAATTTCTTTATATTGTACAAGATTTTCACTTATTTCTGTACTTGGAGTACCTGGATAAGCTGCGGAAACTTTCACGCCAGCTTCATATGCACCTCTAGCAATTGCTTCGTTTCCTAGCATAATTTTCTTTTCTGCCACTGTTCATTTCCTTCCTTTCGTATGTAAATATTACAAATAAAAGTATACCATAATAGAAAAGAAAAACCTATCTTTATTTCTTTTCTGCTAAGTAAATATATTTTATCTGGACAGATTTATGTAGACAATGTATACATATGAAACACTAAACAAAGTTGACAAATCTACAAAGTTTTGCTAGAATAAAAACACGAAAACACACATTTTGAATATAGTGATTATAGAATATATTTATTTTGTTAATAATATAATTATATAAATGTTCAGGACGTAAGTGCCTGGTTATTAAAAAGGAGAGGGTATATGCTCTCTCTTTTTTAATTATTTAAAGACATAACTTTCCATAGTGCTCTATGAACATAGAAGTTTTTTGCTAGATTAACTTCTCTTTCTCCATCTAGCCGATATGCCCATGAATGTCCGTATTTCTTTTCACCATTTCGATTTGTATAAGTCCACGTATTACCTATAATACCCAGACTATATAATACTTTTAGTGCTTCATCTAAATTATCAATATTCGAGTAACATCTTCTCATTTTCATATAGTGTTTCTCTATTATTTCATAACTGAAGTTTATACGCTTTAAATCAGAAATCATTTTCATTGCATCTTTTATCATGGCAGAGTTTTCATGTATATTTAGCTCATTATCTAACTCATCTTTAAACGCAATTGAATACTCCCCTTCACACTCTTTAAAGTATTTTTTTCGAAATACTTTTTCTGTTTTATGACGGTCTTTTACAATATTTAAAAACTGTATGATATCACGTGGTCTCCCTAAACTAAATTCAAGTAAATATTGCATACAATCCTTATTTCCTATTTTCTCAGGAAAAATTGTTTGATAAACTTCTTTATCTGTTTTTTCGCATAAATTCTCAGAAGAAGTCTTTATTTTACGAAGAATCATCTTCATTAACGGATGTTCATAAGCTTCCTTTTTTCCATCTTTATTTCTTGGACTCCACCAGTCAATTCGAATTACCTTATTAGAAACTATCTTGTTAAAATTTGAATCATTTTCATTAATATAGTTTATGATGTCATCCCTCAGCAAAATTATTATTTTACTCCTGTTCGCCGATATTTCCTTAAATTCACGATTTATTTTACTTACAGCACGAACTAAATTTGCAATACACTGACTATAATATACATCCATAGTTGCACTTAAATTTAAATTGTCCAGATCATCGATAATTAAAATTACATTTTTCTTACCTAATGTCTGTAATACATTCTTCTTTAGTGGTTTAATTTTATCATAATAATGTCTCAGCTCATATGTAATATCAGTTGAATAGTTTCTTTCACTATTTGTTCCAATTTTATTTAGTTGTGTAGTAAACCTATTGTTCTTTTGATTGCTCTTCTTCATTCCATTTTCTTTATACCGTGTTTCTTCTCGCTTTAAAAATTTGCTAAGTTTACATGAAGACGACCAAAAAAACAACTTCTTTAACCCTTTTTGATCTTCTGATAAAACCTCAGCTAAAATACTGTAAAGCATATACTGCCATACCAGTTCTCCCTCTTGAACATTAATTTGCTGTTCTCCTATTTCTATCAGCTTGCATAAATTAAGATCACCTGAATCACATATTTTACAATAACTATAATCCGTATCCTTATCAAAACAAACCTTCAAATATTCTCCAATAATAGTCTTTCCAGTTCCTTTTCGCCCTAAAATTATAAACTTCTCATCTTGTACTTGTTGATAAATATCTTCTTCATCATAAAACATGTCCTGAAAATCCTGTCTCTGAGACTCAGTTTCACCATCTACATCCCCAAAATATAACTTTTCTAACTTTTCACCCATTAGTGCCCTCCGTTGAGCTTTATTACCCACTTCACCTTTAGGTATATTATATCCACATTACCTCAGACTTTCAAACACTAAATTTTTCTCTCTTACTTTTTTTGTTAGGAACAAAATGTGAGTGGGTGTCGCTGTCTTTTAACGACACTCTTCCTAACCCACTTGTGTGTATCCATCGCCTGTATTTTAGGGGTTTTTTAACTTACAGGGATGGACTCGCAGACAACTTTCCTACAAGTTAAAAAAGGTGACTCTATTCACTCTTAGAACCACCTTTTTATACTATATTGTTATTTGTTCTGCGCTAAATTGAAAATATACGCCACATGCCTATCTTCCATCTTCTGAGTCACTAAACTCGTTACGACTAATACAACGTTTGGAAGTACAATAGACGCCGCACTCATTGTTGTAATGTAAGGACTATTTAATCCAAATACAGCAACACTTCCAATCATAATTAAAATTGCAGACGCCATGCTTACATACACACCTGTCCTTGTTGCACGTTTCCAATACAAGCCTAAAAGATATGGAGCTAACAAACTTCCAGATACTACGCCCCAAGATAATGCATTCAGATTAAGAATAGGACTGTTACCTGTAGCTAAAATATATGCAGCTGCAACAAACACTAGACAGCAGATACGTAATAATAATACAGTTTGTTTCTCACTAAACTTATCTTTTGCAATCGGTTTTACTAAATCCATAACAAATGTAGTGCTAGAAGCTAATACTAAAGATGCTAATGTTGACATAGAAGCAGCTAAAATAACGATTAATAATATAGCTAAAACAATCGTAGGCATTAATCCATCTTGCGTTAATACCAAAGGAATAATTTTATCAAAAATAATATTACCATTGGCATCGGTTGGTGGCACATTTCCTAGGATAAGGCGGCTCATAGAGCCCATTGTATAAGCACCTGTTGTTACTAATACAGCAAAAAGAGTAGATACAATAGTTGCTGTTGGAATAAACTTTTCACTCTTTATTGTATAGAACTTGCTAATCATCTGTGGAAGCCCCCAAGTACCTAAACTTGTCATTAATACTAGTGATATTAACGGTAATGCTGTTTTCTTAGTCATAGGCATAATCAGATCCGGATTGATTTCCTTTAATCCTTGAACACCATTGACAATTCCATTTACACTGCCGTAGCTTAACACATAAATTACTAATAATACAATTCCAACAATCATAATACAGCCTTGAATAAAATCTGCAATTGAAGCGGCTAAAAAGCCTCCGGCGAAAAGATAAAATGCTGTTACAATTGTCATAATTAACATAATTATTTTTTCATCTATACCAAATGTAATTTGAAATAAGAATCCTAACCCCTTGTATACGGATGCTGCATATGGTACTAAAAATACAAAGATAATAAAGGATGTGATATATCTTAGCTTTTGATCCTTATATCGAACCCCTATAAATTGTGGCATAGTTGCAACGTTAAGACGCTGTGTCATCTCCCTTGTCTTTTTCCCTAATACTCTCCAAGCTAAATATGTACCAAGTAATGAGTTGCCTATGACTACCCAGAAAGAAGCCATACCAAAAGTCCATCCATTCTTTCCTGCATGACCAATCAAGATAACAGCCGAGAAGTAAGATGTTCCGTATGAAAATGCAGACATCCATGGCGGAATCGACCTGCCTCCTAACGCAAAATCATTCACGCTATTGGTTCTTCTCTTAGCGTATATGCTAATCCCCACCATAATTAACAAATACACAACCATACAAATGATATATTCCATATATAATCCCTCTCCTTTATGTGTCATAGTGTTAGAATTATATGAGATATCTCTCTTTTACTTTAAACCGTTACACTTTAACACGTTAAATTACTATATATGAAAATTATACCCTGTATAGGAAACTTCGTCAATGATTATTTACGTTAAAATATTCAAAAATAATCACATCAAACTTTTTTTTAACCTTCTTTAGTTTTTCTTCTGAACGCACTGTCCAAGCCGCAAGAGGACATCCGAAAACATACTTGCAAATATTTAATGATATCTCTTTATGATGCTTGTAGTTATAGGATATAAAGTCTGGTCTACAAACTATATTAAATATTAAATGCTGCTGTAAAAAGAATGCAAGATTCTTACTAGGTCTCTTTTGTAACTTATAACAATCCGCTAACTGACCTCTTATTATTTCCGATCTATTTTCCTTATACCACTTTAATGCTAATGGGTGAAATGACTGAATATAATATACTCCTTTATAACCACGCAGTACTCTATCTGCTAGTGGGGCAATTTTATCACTCGGCCCTTTACACTTTAATTCAATTAACAGAGGCACCTTTCCATTGACCATTTTGAGAAATTCCGAAAATAAAGGAATATGTTCATTGGAGTCAAACAATGTAAGCTCTCGTAACTCTGCATAAGTCATGTCACTCACTTTCTTATCTACTCCGCAGACTCTTTTTAAGTTAAAGTCATGGAATACTACAACCTTCTTATCCTTTGTCAATTGAATATCCGTTTCAATTCCATAACCGTACTTAATTGCCTCCCGAAAGGCTGTCATAGAATTCTCAGGTATTCCCTTCTCTTTATCATGGAATCCCCTATGGGCAAATACACTCTTCTTTAACTCCGTATAATCTGGTCTATGAAACATACGTGGCATAATACAATACAGGTAAACCAGAATTAGTATTCCTATTATATATATCATATCCAAGTCTCCTTTTTTCTATTGTAACGCAACAATACGATTTGTGTACATTTAGACTGACTCCTCATAATGAAAAAGAGCGCCAACTTCAAATGTTTGACGCCCATCTATAAACAGTTTACGAAAACATAACCTTTTCACTGTTAAACATTTTCGATAGGATAAGAGATAAAATACCTGTTAATAACACATTAGTTACAATGGTAACTATTATATTCGCAATGTCATAGCTAAATCCGAAAATCCCGTTCATACACTGCACACTATTGTAAACAGGTATAAGATACATGTAATGTTCTGTTGGTGCACCATTTCCAAACATGGATGTAATTCCAACTAACATTACGATAACCATAATTGGAGAAAGGTATGTCGCCGCTTCTTTCACTGTCTTTGCAAATGTTGAGATAATAGACATTAATCCTACAATAACAAGTACAGTTGAAAATATTACAATTAGTAACATTACATAATCAGACACTTGATATACGGATGCACTCATCTCTTGTCCTTGCATCAATTTAGGCATTGATAGGATCGTACCAATGAAGCTGGAAGTTCCACACAGTAAACCAAGTATACTCAAACTAATAATCTTTCCTAATGCAATATCTCTACGTCTTGTTGGCGAAACAAGAAGCTTTGCTATGGTTCCTCTCTCCTTCTCACCAGCAATCGATTCTGGTGCAATACTCATACAGCCACTGAATACAAATATAAGAAGTAGCATTGGTAACATCATAGAAAAGAACATTCCAGTAGAGTCTTTATCTGTTGCCAAATCAAACTTTTCCTGTTCACCCATGTTAATATCGAACTTGTTGCACATGCTGCCTTCGTATTGTGTGAGCATTTGTTCAAAAGAAGTATACATTGCACTGGATTCAGTTTTTGCTGAATTATAGTAAAGTTCAACTTCTGGGGCATCCTCTGTAGATGTCTTACTATCATAAGCCTGTACAGCAGCATCAAAGTCCTTTGGAAAAATTGCTAATAACTCAATCTCCTTATTCTGAACCTTTTCTTTCATTACATCCAGCGATTCTTCCTTCTGTATATCAATTGACATCTGGTCAAATGCAGGCTGTAGTGAAGCTGGCGCATTACAGATATAAACTTTTGAGACATAATCATCATCTACTTCAAACTGATTCATTAATCCATCGCCCATAAAAGAGTATAAAACATAAATCATTAACGCTGGTAAAATTAATGTTGAAAACACCATTCTTTTGTCTCCAAAGAAACGGCTGAACTCCTTCTTCATAACTGTAACTATCTTCGACTTCATACTGATTCACCCACCGTTTCCTCATATATTTCAAAGAATCTGTCTTCTAGGCTACTGCCTTTTACAATCTCCTCTAGTGTATCACAGACTGCCATCTTTCCATCAATTACTATTCCTACGCGATCACAGATTTTCTCTATTAAGTTAAAAATATGAGTTGAAACAATAATGGTCTTTCCCTGCTTCTTCAACTCAACAAGAAAGTCTGTTACAACCTTAGCAGTTAAAACATCCAATCCATTGGTTGGTTCATCAAATATTATAATCTCTGGATTATGTACTAATGATATAACAAGCGAAACTTTCTGCTTCATCCCAGTTGATAAATCAGAAACTTTGACTTCCGCAAATTTGTCTATTCCAAATTTTCCAAACAATGTCTTTTTTCTTGCTTCCCTTTCAGTAATAGACACATCATATAAGTCTGAGAAAAAATTATACAAATAGTTAGGTGTGAAAAATTCTTCTAACTTTAATTCACTTGTTAAGAAACCTATCTTTCTTCTTACCTCATCAGGCTGTTTTATAATACTTGCCCCATCAATCAAGGCATCTCCCTGATCGGGTTTTATTAAAGTTGAAAGCATTCGAAGTGTTGTTGTCTTTCCCGCACCATTTGGTCCTAATAATCCAAAGACTTCTCCCTTGCTTACCTCAAAAGAAAGTCCATCTACGGCAACCTTAGTTTTTGCTTTCGTCTTTTCTAACTTTTGTTGCTTCTTAGTTAGTGTAAATGTTTTTTTCAAGCCGTTAACGCTTATTATTTCTTCCATCTTTGTCCCTTTCTAATATTTTTTTCTATATTATTGCCCAATCATTTCATACTGTCAATTACTTTTTCTTGATTGTAAAAGTTGCACGAGTTGTATTGCCAGCACGATCCTTTACGACTAACTTATATTTTCCGTTCTTAGAAACTTTTTTCCCAGTTTTTATTGTCTTTCCATTAAGTGTTGCAGATTTAATCCCATATTTATCTGAAAAACGGATTGTACGTTCTGATTTATATATGACACCATTTTTTACTCCAGATATCTTAGGGCTCTGCATATCAATGTAAAACGTCTTTTTAGCCTTATTACCAAAATAATCTTCTGCCTCTATTACATACTTTCCATCTTTAAAAACAGTATAATCAGCAGGTACTTTCTTTCCATTACAAGTGACACTTTTAACTCCAAAATTATCCGTAACTAATATACTAATATAACCTGGATAGTATTTTCCATCCTTAACTGGATAAATGTCTGGCACCTTAGTATCCTTAGCAAAGACATCTTTTCCTGACGTAGAAGCTTGTAACAAGGTATCGTAATATTCACTTAGTTTTATTTTCCATGATGCAGTCTTTTTATCAGCACTTAATGAGCCGTTGGTATATGTAATTTCTTTATCAAATGTAATATTGATTCGCATAAAGATACTATTTTCCATAGCCTGATAATCCATAAAATCATTATCATTGACATAATCATTATAATCATCAATTTCTTGATAGGACGAATTAACAGATGAATAAACGGCTTGAAGATGATCTGCTCCAATATCCACATAAGAAAACAAACCTTCGTTTTCTTTATCTGTATCTTCTTTATCCTCTTCAATACTACCTGGACTAAATAGTTCATTAAATGTCCTACTGTCTGTCAGTATCTTCTTTAACTCCTTTGGAGAAGAAAATGGAACCTCCTTAGTATAACATACATAATAACAGTCATCGTACATTTCTTTTGTTTGTTTGAAATCAGTTAATCCACTTAATTCCTTCTTCAATTCTGGGTCACTCATAATATACTTATTTACCCCACTATCAATCATGTAACTATATGACATTACTCCACTTCCGTCTGACTTCATCTGAATCTGCATATTTGCCCCAAAACAGCCAGTAAGCGTTACTGCCATAATAACTGCAAGTAATAAATTCAATACTTTCTTCATAATAAAACCTCCCCTAGTAGAATTTATTACCATTATACACTATATTTTGAGGCAAACCAATTATTTTTTACAACCCCATAAGCCAAACACTTGCCACCACACCTGCTAAAGTTGCAACTAAAGCTCCTGCAAGTGTATACCTTGTTTTCTTTACCTTTGCAGTCATAAAGTAAATGGATAATGTGTAAAAAATGGTTTCTGAACAACTCATCAATATAGAAGCAAGCCTTCCCAGATAGGAATCTGGCCCATAGTTTTTATACACATCTAATAATAAACTTGTTGCCGCAGATGAAGAAAACATTTTTACAACAACAACTGGCACCAGTTCGGATGGAAAGTGTAAACGCTCCACCACAGGTTTTAGCACATTTGATAAAAGATCCAATGTTCCTGACGCCCGTAACACCCCAATTGCAACCATTAATCCTATAAGAGTAGGCATAATTCCTTTTACAACCTGAAAACCATCTTCTGCACCTTTAATAAATTCATCGTATACATTAGTCTTCTGCAGCAATCCATAACCGACTATGTAAATTATTACAAACGGAATAATAAAGTTTGATAAGTATAATAGAAAATCCATGCCATCCTCCTATTTCGTTTTACAAAGTTTACGAGCAACAACGGAAAAAACAACTCCCACAAAAGTTGAAAACAAGGTCGCTAGTATTGCCGTTGTAATAATATCTGCTGGATTAACCGAACCATACTGGCTCCTGTATGCAATTATATTTACTGGAATCAACTGTAAGGACGAAATATTTATAATTAAGAATGTACACATATCTACACTGGCAATTTCACTGTCATTGTTTAACTTTTTTAATTCTAACATTGCTTTTAATCCAAATGGTGTTGCTGCCCACCCTAATCCTAAAATATTAGCTATCATATTGGAACATATATACTCCCTCGCAACATGCCCCTTTGGAATATCAGGAAACAAAAGTTTTATCACAGGACTTAACCCTTTTGTTAAACCATCTATAATTCCACTCTTTTTTGCGATCTGCATAAGCCCTGTCCACATCGACATTACGCCTAACATGGTAATACACAAAGTTACTGCCTCTTTTGCCGAATTAATGGAAGCAACACTTACCTCCTGCATCTTTCCAGTTAGTGCACCTACAATAATACCAATTACAATCATAAATCCCCAAAGATAATTTATCATCTTAGTCTCTCCTTCTAACTTAAACTTTCCTTTTCAACTCCTATTAAAGTAGAATTGCTTATTTTAATATATTGTGCAACAACATGGATTATCACTTTACGAAAAATCAAATTTCACCTTTTTTATTTGATTTCCCCAAAAAACTGTTGTAGTATATATTGTTGTACTAATTAAATACAGTATGAAGTAAGTACACTGGATTTTTTTAATGAGTAAAAAACTGGGGATGGAAATTGTTTCGTCCAAAATATATTCAGTTATTCATAAATTTAACGCTTTTTGGCTATATTTTAGAGTCCAAATAATGTAAATTTTGTAATACCCCCACTATTTATAGCTTTTTAGACTCCTATTTTTCGATAAACTTTTTTGTAAAAATATTACATTTTACATTATTTACTGTTTTTTTACTCCTAAATGATTAAAATAGTCCTATATCGTCATAAGATATTAAATTGTATAATTTGCCCATTAGTGATATATTGGAATTATCAAAAAGAAAAGGAGCAATGATAAATGAAAAGTACAGGTATTGTAAGAAAATTAGACGAACTTGGACGTATTACACTTCCAATCGAGTTAAGAAGAACATTAGGTGTTGGCGAAAGAGATCCATTGGAAATCTACGTTGATGAAGACAAAATCATTTTAACAAAATATGAGCCAACAGATATCTTTACCGGAGAAAAAAACGAATTATTTGATTTCTGCGGAAAAAAGGTTTCTAAAGATTCTATCGTTCAACTTGCTAAAATCGCTGGAATCATCGACTAAGCCTAGATACATAGTAATCTAGAAGAAAGATTAAAAAATGCAGATAAGAATCCCTCTTCTTATCTGCATTTTTGTGCTACCAACTAATTTAATAACTGCTGGTATACGTCTCTCTTAGATATTCCTCGATCTAATGCAACCGCCTTCATTGCCTCTTTCTTAGTCATTCCTTTGTCCAAGTAAATGTTCATATGCTCTTCTAAAGTAATACTATCCCACTTCTGTATCTCTTCCTCTTGGAGCTCTACTTCTGAACGTCCCTCTATGACCAATACAAACTCTCCCTTTGGATCATTTTCTTCATAATACTCCATAGCTTCTTTTAGTGTTGTTCTGAAATTATTTTCATAACGCTTCGTTAACTCCTTGCAGATGGATAACTTACGGTTGCCAATATGCTCATGGAGCTCTGCCAGTGTTTTCTTCAACCTATGAGGAGCCTCATACATAATAATTGTTCTCGTTTCCTTTTGGAAAGATTCTAATACCGAACGACGTTCCTTTTTATCTGTCGGTAAAAAGGCTTCAAACACAAATCGTCTTGTAGATTGTCCAGAGATAATTAATGCATCTACAAATGCTGCTGGACCAGGCACTGAAGTTACTGTAATTCCTGCATCTAAGGCTCGTTTTACAAGTTCTTCTCCCGGATCTGAAATCCCTGGAGTTCCTGCGTCAGTAATTTCTGCAATATTTAGCCCCTCTAACAATTTGCTAACCAGGTAATCGGCCTTCTCATACTTGTTAAATTCATGATAACTAGTCATAGGTGTCTTAATATTAAAATGATTTAACAGTTTAATACTGTTTCTTGTATCCTCGGCTGCGATTAAATCCACTTCATTTAAAATTCGTACTGCACGGTAAGTCATATCTTCCAGATTTCCAATTGGTGTAGCACATAAATACAATGTTCCGCTCATAATTTTCCTTCCTTATTCATAACCATAGATTTCGTAGATTTCCTTGGTGTAAACATTTACATCTTCATACACAATCAGAGGTGGTTCAATTGTTACGCGTGACTTTCCGCCTTTTACAGCTTCAATTAGAACCATATTTGGCTCTTTATCCTTATAAGGATGTACAAAACGTATTCTTTTCGCTTCTAGTTTGTATTTTGACAGTGTTGTAATAATTTCAACTAAGCGGTAAGGTCTGTGAACCATAAAAAACTTACCATTCATTTTTAATAACCTTGCACTCTCTCGTACCACATCTTCCAATGTACAATATATCTCATGCCTCGCAATTGCCTTTGGTATATCAGGATTCACTAGTCCATGGTGTTCTGTCATATATGGAGGATTCGTTGTAATAACATCAAAAGAAGCTCCTTCAAAAATATGAGAAGCTTCCTTTATATCTCCTTGAACAATTGATATTTTTTCCTCTAACCCGTTGAGCTTAATACTCCTGGTTGCCATATCTACACTTTCCTCCTGCAGTTCCAGTGCACTGATATGCCCCGCCTTAGTCTTTGCTTCTACGAGAATCGGGATAATTCCTGTTCCAGTTCCTAAATCCAATACCTTTGCTCCACTTTTTACTTGAACAAATCCTGAAAGTAAAACCGCATCAATTCCGAAACAAAACTTCTCTGGATTCTGAATAATCTGATATCCTTTACGATGTAGGTCATCCAGTCTCTCATTCTGCTTTAATTCTACTCTCATAAATACCTCTTTAATCAATCTTTGAACCAGATTCTCTTCTTTCTAATGCTTCCAAAGCTTTTAATTCATCATCCATAGCAATTCTTTCCTTTTTACGCTTAGGTGTAAATTTAAGGTCAGATACCATGTATTCACGAACTTCCTTTTCATCATTATCTAACGTTACAATAACCTTAACAAGCTGTTTTAATACACTAACACTCTGTACTTCACCTTTTAACTTGTCTACAGTCTCTACCGTATCGCCAACAGCAGGAAGCTTGCTATTTAACTCTTCATATGCTTCCTGTTCATTTTTTAGACAACACATCAATCTGCCACAGACTCCTGAAATCTTTGTTGGATTAAGAGATAGATTCTGTTCTTTCGCCATCTTAATCGACACTGGTGCAAACTCACTTAAAAATGTGTTACAGCATAAAGAACGTCCGCATATTCCAATTCCACCAACAATCTTGGTTTCATCACGAACTCCGATCTGACGTAATTCAATACGTGTTTTAAATACGCTTGCTAAGTCTTTTACTAAATCACGGAAGTCAATTCTTCCATCTGCCGTAAAGTAAAATAACAATTTATTATTGTCAAATGTATACTCACAATCAATTAACTTCATTTCCAATCCATGCTTTGCAATTTTCTCAAGACAAATTTTAAAAGCACCGACTTCCTTTTCTCTATTGTGTGCCTCAATTGCATCATCTTCTTGTGTTGCAATACGAATAACTGGTTTCAAAGGCTGAATAATCTTGTCTTCTTCTACCTCACGATTACCTATTACAACATTGCCATACTCAATCCCCCTGGCAGTTTCTACGATTACGTTAGTTCCCACTTCAATTTCTAGCTCAGTTGGGTCAAAGAAATAAATCTTTCCCGCTTTACGGAATCTAACACCAATTACTTTAACCATTCCCATTCTCCTTCATTACGAGTAACATAAGCTCCATAGCAATATCGAAGTTTACATTTGCCCTTAAACGCTCCTTTGCCTTATCCATAGCCTTTATTACATTTTCAATCCCGTCGTAACCAATCTTTTCGGCTTGTTTCTTGATATACGGATACTCCGCACGAAACAATAGATGATTTGGATTACCACTGGCTTTATATACTAAAATATCTCGATACCAAAGCATCATGATATCAATATAATCATAAATCTCCAGCTTATGCTCTCCAAGCTGCTTGATTCCTTCTAATATTTCGTAAACCTGCATATTTTCAATATACTTTAAAAGATGCAGAATTTTGTCCTTTGTTTCATTAAATTCCTCAGATGTAGAATAACGCACTGCTTTTCCCAGATTTCCCTGTGAAAATCTCGCACTTATCTGGGCATTATAATCTGGCACCTGATATTCTTTCATCAAATACTCTGTAATTAAGTCTGTTGGTACAGGCTTTAAATTCAGTGTAACACAACGAGACAGAATTGTTGGAAGCAGCTTGTTCTTGTTTGTCACCAAGAGCATAATAATTCCGTAAACTGGTGGTTCTTCAATGGTTTTTAACAACGCATTCTGTGCCTGCTCCGTCATCTTATCTGCTTCATCTATGATATAAATCTTATACTTACTGCTATAAGGCTTAATATCGATATCTGCATTTAATTGTGTCCTAATATCATCTACACTAATACTAGCTTTTTCATGTGTAACCTTCAAAATGTCTGGATGATTACCTGAACTAGCCTGCAGGCAGGATTTGCATTTCCCACAAGGGGTTATCCCGTGCTCCTCACATTGGAGCGTTGCTGCAAATATATCTGCCAACATCTTCTTTCCTGAACCAATCTCCCCATTCAATATATATGCATGTGATATTCTGTCTTTCTGTATTGCCGTCTGCATATGTTCAATCACTTGTTCATGACCAATAACATCTTCAAACTTTTTCATCCTACCATCATCCCTCCTTATGTAAGGATATCTAAAAGTAGTCCTCGAATCTCATCAATCTTACCTAAAATAGCGATGTGATCCTTCTCATCTTTAATTAATTCCTGTGCAAGCTCATCAAGTTTATTATCCACTAGTTTTACAATTCCATATACACGATGACGCCCTTTCCGATCCAAAAAGTTTTCACGGCTGAACTTATGAGAACGGTTAACCACCTCATTCATAAATTCCTTGATTAAGGCACGATATCTCTTCATGTCACGGACATCCATGTGCTTTCCTAGTTTCTTACCCTGCTGCACAATATCTTCCATAACGAGAGTCAGTCTTTCCTGAAGCGTGGCATCTTCTATATTGCTTGCAAGCATAAATTTAAATGTGTCATCAGTCTGCTGTACCTGCTGTGGCTTCGGGGCCTGATTCACTTGTTGCATTTGATTAATTTTTATATCCATGCTTCTCAAACCTTTCTAATATTTCATATCCCTCTTTCATGGCTATTACTTTTCATTATATCATATCAAAGGCTCAATATCACTTAAAATATCATTTATACATTGTTCCTTATCATAATTACTATATCGTTTATCTATCTGCAGTCTCTTAAGATTTTCCTCTTTAAAATCATCCTGATCTGCAAGAAACCTTCTACACATTTCCTCATACTTTGGACTTGCCTGTGACATTTCCCTAGACAGTGCTCTTTGTAAGCGTTCGCCATCTTCTACCTCGATGTAAATAGGAACTACTTGTTCCCTTCCAAAGTATTTTACAAGACTCTCATAGCCCTCCAATGTTGAAATCATGATATAACTTTGCTTAGAAAGATCAATCTGCCCATCATCAGCAGTAAAGTAAAACCAGTCTCCAAGTACAGTATGATAAACTCTTTCTTCGATAATCTTCCCCTGTTTCTTTAATCTGTCTCTTTCTTCTCTTGTTACAAAATGATACTCAACCCCCTCTGTCTCGCCGGTTCGGATTGGCCTTGTTGTATATAAAATAACGGTATTAAGCTGTTCGCGTAGCCGTTTCATTATTTCCTTGAAAATAGTGTCTTTGCCCGTTGCACTTTTTCCCATTACAATAAATATTTTTGACATTTTTAGTCCTCTCTATTAATTACAAGCACATATTTTTTGTCAATTAATCCTTTTATTGAAAGCCCCGCTTCTATATAAGTACCAATATGCTCTAATATTTCATAAGTAATTCGTTCTCCTGGTGCTAAGATTGGTATTCCTGGCGGGGACAGATTAATAAAGTCTCCCGCAATTTTTCCCTCACTATCTTCTAGCAGACATTGTTCCTTTTTACATAAAAACGCTTCATGTTGCAGCATGGCAACCTCAGCTTCAACTGGTGCATAGGAAATACGATTCGTTTTCTCTTTTAACTCAAGTGCTGCATCAATTCTTTTTAGCGCATCAATTAACCTTACAAAACCTTCTTTTGTGTCTCCTATAGTTGCAATTGCTAAAACGTAGTCAGCTTCCGCCATTTCCATCTGTAACTTGTAATCCGTTAATAGTATATCATAAAGTTTAGTACCTGTCATATTAGTTTCCTTGGTAGAAATGATTATTTTCGATAGGTCTCTCCCCTCATAATTGATTACTCTTAAGTTCCTTAATGACTTTGCTTCCCTATAGAAATCCTTCAGATTAGTAATCAAATTATCAAAGAGTTTTGTCCCTTCTTTCTCTATCATATCAATACACTTATCAATCCCTGCCATAAGTACATAAGATGGACTGGTTGTCTGATAGATTGAGGAATATGTTTTTATTCTATCTAAATCAGCCAGATTACTATTAACATGCAGTAATGCTGTCTGTGTAAATGCTGGCAGTGTCTTATGAACACTCTGAATTACAACATCTGCTCCTAAATCCACTGCACTCGTTGGAAACGCCTCATGAAATGCAAAATGTGCACCATGAGCTTCATCCACAAGAACAGGAATGTTTCGTTCATGTGCAAGTTCGCAAATTTCCTCTATTTCAGAAATAACCCCTTCATAAGTTGGTGATGTCAGGACTATCAGACTAACATCTGGATTTTTTATCAACATTCTTTTTATATATTTGGCTGAATATCCACATTGTATACCCTTTTTATCATCATACTGTGGATACAGATAAACGGGTTCTAATTCATTGAGCAATACCGCATGATAAGCTGCCTTATGACAATTTCTTGCCATCAGTATCTTGTCTCCCTTATTGGTACATCCACTAATTGCTGTTAATATTCCAGATGTACTTCCATTTACAAGATAAAAGGTATGCTTAGAATGATACAGCCTTGCCGCACGATTCATAGAATCTAAAATTACATCTTCTGCATTGTGAAGATTATCGAATCCATCTATTTCTGTAATATCAATTGCATAGGGATTAAAATTCTTCATAAGTTCCAGATTTCTCTTATGCCCCGGCATATGCCAAGGATAATAATCCTCCGTTGCGTATTGATTCAATTTATCAAAAAGGTACATAATTTCCTCCTGTATTTCAAACCATATCTAATATATGCGTAACATTGTAAAGTTACATTCCTTAGTGTATAATATCAGTGCATATTTTGCAATTCCAGATAACTTATGAAATCGGAGGGGTCTTATGTTGAAAATTGGTTGTCACGTTGGAATGAGTGGTAAGGAAATGTTTCTTGGATCAGTAAAGGAAGCTTTATCTTATGGTGCTAATACATTTATGGTTTACACTGGTGCTCCACAAAACACAAGAAGAAAACCACTAAGTGACTTGAGAATAGATGAAGCAAAAGCGTTAATGAAGGCAAATGGAATTGAAGAATTCGTAATTCATGCCCCATATATTATTAATCTTGGTAACTCTGTTACCCCAGAGACATTTGAATTAGCAGTGGAATTCTTACAGTTAGAAATAGAACGTTCTGCTGCCATGGGTAGCCAAAATATTGTTTTACATCCTGGTTCTCATGTAAAGGCTGGGGAAGACGTGGGAATTCAGCAGATCATTAAAGGATTAAACGAAGTCCTTACTGCTGATACTCCTGTCAATATTGCATTGGAGACAATGGCCGGCAAAGGCAGCGAAATGGGACGTAGCTTTGAAGAGATTGCTCGAATTTATGATGGTGTCACTCATAATAATAAACTACGTGTTTGTTTTGATACTTGTCATACGAATGATGCTGGATATGACATTGTAAATCAATTTGATGCAGTTATTGATCAATTTGACAAAATTGTCGGTAAAGACCAGATTAGTGTATTCCATATTAATGATAGCAAAAATCCTGCTGGTGCTCATAAAGATCGTCATGAGAATATTGGCTTTGGTTATGTTGGGTTTGATGCACTTCGTTATATAGTAATGCATCCTGACTTTGAAAATGTTCCAAAGATTTTAGAGACGCCTTATATTCCTCATCCAGAGGACAAGAAGAAATCTTATGCGCCATATAAATACGAGATTGAAATGCTGAAAAAGGGTGAATTTAATCCTGAGTTGAAAAATATCATTTTAAAAGAGAGTGGTATTCTATGATTTTCAGCTAACTAGCAAGACAGGAGCAACACATAATAATACGGTGTTGTTCCTGTCTTATCTACTTAATCTCAAACTCAGCGGTCAAAGTGTGCTTATCACTCTCCTGCCCTTCTATATACTCAAAGAAATCCTTAACAATACGATACTTCCCTGGATTTAATTTTCCATAAATATAATCCCAATCATAGTTAAATTCTTTGTCTCCCTTATTTAAACAGTAAGCAACTTCATCAAAACCAAAATCGTCATGTTTATATGGTAATTCTGACCATGTATCTATCTTAGACTCAAGATACTCTATTTTATATTCTGCACCACATTCAATGTCTTTGTTAGACTGATTGTTAACATTGATAACCAGGGAATGATTAGTATTACTCTTTACTTCCATTTTAACGCCATTTAAGTCATTTTCATTATATGCAAATACATGCCACTCTTTATCAATTAGAATCTCAATGCGATTCTTTCGGAAACTATATTGACCTCCATATCCCTTACCAAAGTTTGTTTGAAGATTCTTGGTTGGCTTTCCCCTTTTTACAGATGACTTAAATTTAAAATCCTTTAAACCACATCTGCCCATCTTAGAAATTTCTCCAGTGTCTACATATAATTTATCTTTTAACATTACCATTCGCTTCTGTTGTTCTTCTTTTTGTACCTCTTTCTTATTTGTTTGTGCTAGACTAATACATTCCCATTTATACACATCAATAGATGCTGGGAATGTTTCACGTACGTCACCACTATAACTCACACCAATAATACTTCCCACCTCTATATCTTTACTGTCTTTTAGTTTTTCCTTACCAAATGTTATTCGATCTGAACTTTTTCTTATATTCTCTCCCTCTAGAGGTTCCACCAAAACATATGTATCTTCTACCTCTAAGACCCTTGCTTTAAAGTACTCTTGTGTTACCTTCTTTTCACTTTCTGAACATCCTGCTAGATATAATGAGCATACTGCTAATACAGCAGATAATAAGATTTTCCTTATTCTTTTAATGCCTTTCATAACATGCCTCCCTACTATACTTACTTAATTATACGTGTTCTATTAAGCCAAAAATGTTGCAAAAGAACTGAAATTTATTTTTCAGTTCTTTTGTATAGATACATTCTCCCCTGCTTTCCAATTCTCTCAATAGCCCCCACATGGTACAATACATTGACACCAGCTTGCGTTAACTTCGGAGAGATTTTTGCTTCTTTTGCAAAATCTTTCGTTGTAAATGATTCACCTAATGTTGGAGGGATTAATTTCTGATAATCTTCTAGTGTTTCAATCATATATTCTTCCACTATTTCTGTTGGTACTCTATCGTGCCTGGTAGAGCCCCTCTTCTTATCTTCACTCCATCCATTTAGCAGTCGATACTCTTCCATATTTATTAACATTAACCTAATCTTTAAATTAGAATCCTTTAAATATGGTTTAATTTTATACAATTCATGAAAGCAGCGATAATAACTTCCACGCACTGGAGACCTACGTTTTTTAGATATTTCCCCTGTCTCTTCGTCAACCCAAATAAGCCACTTGGTTGCTATCATGGGGTAAGCCACTGTTACTGTGTATTCAGGTAAAAAGACATCCAGTTTCTTTCTTAACAGATTAAAATTCTGAGTCTGTACTTCTACAATTCCAGATTCATTTAAAATATCAACATAAAAACGTCCTAACTTTATTTCTTGCTTCTGTACATCTGGCTCAATGTAATTCTTTACAACAGAGTGAAGGGTCTTCTCTTTTAATGTGCCAATTCGATGTAAACTCTCTTCCGTAATATCTTCCACTTTTATTCACTTCCAATCTATTGTATTTAGACAGATTCTCTCTATTCAGAATTACTATATCACAGTATATTTGCTTATACAAACTTCAAACTAAAAATCCTTCTGTACGATAAAACAATTTGTTATCGCCAGAAGGATTCTTATATTTAAGTATACTTTATAGAGTCTTTTTATTTAACAGAATAATTCATTAATTTACTTGCTATTTTACAAGTAGATTATGGAAATGAAGTACTTTTGCTTCTGCTGCATTATCTGATTTGATTCTTATCATCTGTGGAATAGGTAATACATAATTTGTAGTATTAGCACCCATTAACTCCTGTACTACATAAGTACCACACTCTAAATCATTTATGATAATCATTCCAAGTGCATCTGTTGTATATTCTGCACAGAACTGAGTGCCTTTATCTGTGTAACCAGTTACACGATAATTAAATCCTTCTCTTGCGTTATCTTCTGCAGTATTGATAATTACAAGAGTTCCTTTTACGTCTGCATCTGGTTTCTTACTTGGTTCTACACTTGGCTGTTCACTTGGCTCTACACTTGGTTCAACAGTTGGCTCGGTGCTTGGATCTAATAGAGCTTCATTTAGAACAACAATACTATTTGTATCATCGCTAGTTACACTTTCATTTTCATCAATTGTGCTTTGAACTGAACCGTCCTCATTTACTGTAATGCGAACAGTTAAGGTATTTGCTCCCTTGTATCCAGCTGGTACTTTAACTTCTGTTAATGTATAATTACCTGGATCAAGTGCTTCAAAGTTAACATTTCCATTCTCATCTGAAACGGCTACTTTATCAGCAATATTACTGTTTTCACTTGATAACTTAAATTCTCCACCACTAAGTAGTTTTTCATCTGTACCCTTTAATTTAAAAGATAAACCTGCGGCTGGAGTGTTTTCAAGTGTTATTCTTGTGAATTTAACATTAGGAAGTACCTGTATAGCTTCCTCTGGATAAGTGCTTGACTGTTCACCACTCTTTAAGAATACAACATATTTTGCTTCATTAGAGTTATTATAGCCTGCTGTTGCATTTACCTCTTCTAATTTGTAAAGAACGCCTTGTTCCAAATTAAAGAATACTGCATCTCCATTTGCTTTTGTAGTTCTCTTCTTACAATACCTTGATGTGTCTTCTTTCCAGCCATCTGATGACAATTTCATTGCTGTTAATTTAAATTCTGTATCACTTAATAAAATGTTCTGCTTGTTAGAATCATCCTTTGTTGAACTAACCTTTGTGATAAATAATGAAGATAGTAAAGATGAGTTAATGAATTCATCAATATTGAAGTCAATCATGTTACTTGGAACACTTATTTCAGATTTTCTGTATTGAACTTTTCCCTTGTTTAAAGATGCCTGGTTCTGTGCATCCTTTGCGGAAACATTATCTGTAACTGCTGTCTCAAATTGAACACAAATTGATGTCTCCTTATAGCTTTCTGGAATCTTTAACTCAAATCCTCTTGTCCCATTCTCAATAAGGCTTCCCATAAAATCATCTGTTACATCGATGAAGTCTGATCTTTCTCCTATTGGTGAAACATCAAAAGTACTAACATGGAATGTACTAAAGTCCATTTCAAATTCATTTCTTAAGTTTTCAACTACACTATAGTCTTGAAGATTAATGTGATCCTGGTTTATATACAAAGTCCAAGTAATAGTTCCTCGTTTTTCATTGTACCAGCCTTTTTTCTCTATTACATAAGGCAGGATAGAGATTGCATTACTCTTTCTCATGGAAATAATATCTTCCCCGTCATATTTTCCATAAACATTTACTACAGCTAGCGAAACAATTTTACGGTTAGCTGCTACCTCTTTACGATAAGACTCATCATATTTTGTATAGAATTCGTACTCTACTTTATAACTTACTGGATCTGAAAATGTTAACTCAAGTGTATTGTTAGAAATTTCAGTTGAAGTATTTTCAGCATACTTTGTTCCTTTTGTTTCTTTCCAAGTAATAACTTGTCCATTTGGTAATGTAAGAGCATATCCTCCATCTACTTCAGTAGCTGCTGCTGGTTCTCCATTAATTAAGAAGTCATTTCCATCTGTGCTAGTAATTCTATATAAGATAGAATCATCAGCTTTATAAATATTAATTACACTGATCTTATCAAGGCTTGAACCTTCTGGAAGTGTTTCTACTGCTCTAACATCTGTTAAAGTAATTCTGTTTTCATTAATTGTTGTTCTCCACTTTGTAGTGTGGTCTTTATGATTATAAGTTGTATATACTGTTTCACCACTAGAATTTTTAAATCCTTGTGACATACCAATCTTATTAATCATATTATTACTTAATTTTTTTGTAGCTGTTGATTCATTACCACAAGGCACTCCATTGCTTAAAGCAGAAGAAGATGCTGTATTAGTGAACTCAACTGGTGCAGTGCTTAAGAAGAAGGTTTTATTCTTAATAACTGTTTCTAAATGAATTTCATAACTTTCATCTTCATCCACATGTCCAATTACAATTTGTAACTCTTTCTTATTTGGATTAGATGTATCTGCAACTACATAGTATGGTTTACCATCTACTTTATTTGCCTCGCTAACTATTTCAATATCACTTGTTTCTTCTGCTTTTGTATAAGATGCAGTAATTGTTCCTGTTCCATCTAAGATATCATCCTGGAATTTTTGTAATCTTTGATCTAAAGAATCAGAGATTGTAACATCATCGAATGTTCCACCCATTTTGTTGATAGATAAATTCCAAGTTATTTCACTCTTAGAAGGTTCATAAGAATTAAATGTCTTCTGTAATACGTTAGCTGCAGGCTGAATATTTCTTTCTGCTGCTACATCAAAATCAGAAGCAACTGTTTCTTCATTTAAAACAAGATTATCCCAGAATAATTTTGCTTTATTATTAAACTGTGTTCCAGAAGTAAGAATATCATCTTCACTGCCAGACTGACTTGCATTGGCATTCACTGTATAATAAGTTAAATTAATTTTTTGATTTGGGTATTTATTAGCAGGGATTATTAAAACACTCTGTTTCATTCCATCAGAATCTATATAGGTATAATAGATACTCTGTTTTTCTGAGCCTGAGCCAGATACAGCAGTTAATCTATTTATAGCATCTAATGTTAAATCTTCATAAGCTACATTAGACTGCTTTTCTACAGGGTGAAGGATCTCAATTAGACTATCATCTGCTCCTGTTACTTTAACGCCTGAAGTGAAATCATATGTGTGTGCAGATGCATTGATGCCATCTACGATAAATGCATTTGTACCCTGATTAAAATATGAGTTAACGCTTACATACCATTTAAATTTTGCTCCATAAAGGTCTTCCTGCACTCCCTTTTTATCTATGTAGTTTGCTCTAACTAGGGTTGTTGCGTTGGATGGAGGAGTTAACTGCTCATTTTTCTGTAAATTCTTTAAGTATACTGAATTGGTAAAGCTTTGTTTGAAATTATTTTCTTCCATTAATTTTTTGTAGTTACTTGCATTTAAGTATAGTCTAATGTCAAACTTACAGCTTGTCATAGCATTACTCTTATCCTTTGTTAAGCTAGGGAATGTATAGTTAAAAACTCCTTCTCTTACGCTATACTCGTTTGTTCCTAATACATTACCATCTAATGCAACAGAGTCTACAAATAATCCTTCTGGAATTATATCAACAACTGTCTGTCCGTTTAAATATCCATCTTGTGATGCAACATTAACTGTAAAATCGATATAAGGAGTATCAACATTTGGTAGTGAACTTTCCTTGATCTGATAATCAGGATCAAGTTCAATTAGACCTTCTGTCTTTTCAACAATTTGAGCTGTTACCATTTTATTGACATCATCCCAAACTGGTACTACTGTTTCATTATCCCCATATTCTTTTACTAGTATATAGTTAAGGGAAAATTGTAAGTCAACATCACTTCGATTATATACAATTTTGCTAAATTTACATGTAAATACAGGGTTACCATCTGTATCCTTTGTAAAATCACAAGAACCAATTTTTTCACCAGTAGTAAAAGTATATAAAGGTACTTGTGTTTGACCTTCTGGTATATCATAATACTCTTTGTCATATGTAATCTGAACTTCTGGTGTTGGAAGAACTGAATCCTCTAATGTTGGATAGTAACTATCGAAATATTCTTTTACAGCATTATCATACAACGCCGTAGTGTCATAATTCTCTGCTACTGGAAAGTTTTCAAATGATAGTTCACCGTTATCTTTTTTTTCTGTAATAATGTTACGATAATCGTTGAGGTAATCATTGCTTAAGTTCATTGTATACTTAATACTTGCATTACCATCACTTAACAATCTTAGTTTCATTGCCATTGATGAAAATTGGTCTGTTGGATCAATACCTTTTTCTTTTAGGTCAATAACGTTACTGAGTTTTGATTCGGTATTTTCCTCTGCATATGCAATGTTAGTACCGAAGCTCTGCATTACAAATATCATGCAGATTAAAATGGCTAAAATTCTTTTTCTCACTGTTGCAACATCCTTTCTATCTTTTATTTGTTGAATAAGATAGTGTACCTCTCTATTCCCGTTTTGTTTATGCAGTAGACAATTTATTTTCCCCCCCTTGTCTAATTCATAAACCAGTACAGTTTTTTCTACTGTGCAATAATATCCCTTACTGTTGTTATCGACATAGATATCGATTCTTTTTACTCCCTTATTAAGGTTTTCTCTAAATTAGTTATTTATTACGAAATAACTTTAAAATATAAGAGGTCGGTAGATCATATATTCATCTACCGACCTCTTAATTATTTATTATTATTTTCCGTATAAAATGACGTTCCCAGTAGGAATCGAACCTACAACTGAGACTTAGGAGGTCCCTGTTATATCCATTTAACTATGAGAACATGCAACCAAATTAATTATACCGTAATTTCAGAAAATGTCAATGTAAGAACACTACATATTAGGAATTACGGCATACAAAGCTTCACTGTCATTCATTACCATCCTGGCATACTAGCATATCCCTGCATCCAGATGTTTCCCTTAAAACGTCTTCCTGGCTTTGGTTCGCCAAGTAAATCAAGCTTGTTAATACCAACATCATATATAAGATCATTACAATTAACTAATATCTGATAAACCTGCTCACCTGTCATCTGATTTACTACCAGCTTACTTTCTAAAATAGTACCTATAATGGTATAATTATCTGACTCTGATCCATACGGTATAAAACTACTTTCTACAATTGTATAAATATCCTCTGTACGAGCTCTTCTTGAAATCATCGAATACATATCTATATCATCAATTGTCAGACTATCTATTGCTTCCTGATTACCCATCTTAGCTTCTGCAATAAGCTGTCTTCGAATCTTAGCCTCTGCTGCCATAGATGCCTTCTTCTCTTCATTTACAGCGATTCCCAACATAACAATCCCTTGAACCGACAAAGCCGATAACGTTACTTCAAGATATTTTCCTTCGCGAGAAGAAGTGTAATTATGCTTCACACACTCCATGCCATTCTGAAGATAAAAGATAAGGGATACCCCTAATCTCACATCATCACACATGCCTGTATAAGCTTCCGTATCAACTCGTTTATTAATGCATACATTTTCCTTAATTGAAACTCTTGATCCCTTAAAATATGGAAAGTAGTGATCTAAATGAAAGAAGCCCTTCTCATCATACTCACCACGAATTGCCACTCCCATATTCGGAGCAAAATCTAATTTCATTTCCGTCAGAGTGGTTGTCTCATTCACTTTATTCATTCGTTTTTCATTCGGCCTGTCCATAATACGACCAAGAATCTTATCCAACTCTGCCCTTCTTTTTACATTACTAAAACCAACAGCACGTAAATAACTATGCACGCAACCACCTTCCTTCCATTACAATAACTTTTTTCTTATTATACTTCATTCATTATATTAGTTCAAATAAAAACTGCTATTTTACCCCCCATTTTAGTAAGCAAAATAGCAGTTAATTATTTATTATTTTGCAAAATCAAGCATAGCTTTTGTTAAAGCTTCAAGTTTTTCATTTGCATCTTCAAAACTTGTTCCTTTTACGCCAAAATAAAACTTAATTTTTGGTTCTGTACCAGATGGTCTTACACAACACCAAGCGCCATCCTCTAGATCATAGTAAAGAACATTTGAAACTGGTAAACCTGTAGGAGAAACTTCTTTTGTTGCAACATTTGTGATTTCTTCCTTCAGATAATCTCTAACTTCTTTTACCTTATAATCACCTAAAACTGTAGGTGGGTTATTACGAACTCTTTCTAAGATGTTCTGAATTTCCTGTGCTCCAGTAATACCTTTTAAAGTCATTGTATGAAGACCTTCACGGAAATAGCCATATTTCTCAAAAATGTTAATCATCTGATCCCATAAAGTTAAGTTCTTTGATTTGTAGTAAGCTGCTGCTTCACATAAACACATAACTGCCACAATCGCATCTTTATCACGTGCGTGTGTACCAACTAAACAGCCATAGCTTTCTTCAAAACCAAATACGTACTCGTAATCTTGATTTTGTTCGAATAATTTAATCTGTTCACCAATGAACTTGAATCCTGTAAGAACTTCGATTAACTTCATATTGTAGTTCTTAGCAACCTCATCAGCCATATTAGTAGACACGATTGTTTTAATTAATGCACCATTTGCAGGAAGTGTTCCCATTGCCTGTTTCTGTGACATTAAGTATTCACAGATTAACATACCAGACATATTTCCTGTAAAGGACATATATTCGCCTGTTTTAGAATCTTTTGCGTATACACCAAGACGGTCAGCATCCGGATCCGTTGCTAATACAATATCAGCATCTACTTCTTTTGCTAACTTAAGGGCTAATGCAAAAGCTTCTGCTGCTTCTGGGTTAGGGTAACTTACTGTTGGAAAATCCCCATCTGGAAGTTCTTGTTCTTTTACTACGTAAACATTTTCAAAACCTAACTCTTTAAGCACTCGTCTTGCTGGTATATTACCAGTTCCATGTAATGGTGTATAGACGATTTTTAAGTCCTTGCCTACTTCTTTTATAATTTCTGGATGTACTACTTGTTTCTTTAACTGTTCGATATATTTATCGTCAATTTCCTTACCGATTACTTGATATAAACCTGCTTTTTCAGCATCTTCTTTACTCATAGTTTTAACTGTATGGAAATCTGTCACATTATTAACCTCTGTGATAATCTCTTTGTCCTTAGGGAATGTAACCTGTGCACCATCTTCCCAATAAACCTTGTACCCATTATATTCTGGTGGATTGTGGCTAGCTGTAACAACAATACCTGCTGTACATCCTAACGTTCTAAGTGCAAAAGATAACTCAGGAGTTGGACGTAAAGATTCGAATACATAAGCTTTAATTCCATTAGCGGCTAAACAAAGAGCTGCTTCATCTGCAAACTCTGGTGACATGTGTCTAGAGTCATAAGCAATTGCAACGCCCTTGCTCTGCGCACCTTCTTTTATAATAAAATTAGCAAGGCCCTGAGTTGCTTTACGAATTGTATAAATGTTAAGTCGATTCGTACCTGCACCAATAATGCCTCTCATTCCACCTGTACCAAATTCAAGATCCTTATAAAAACGATCCTCTATTTCCGCTTCATTTCCCTTTAGTGACAATAATTCATTGCGAGTAGCCTCATCAAAATAGGAATCTTCGCACCATTTCTCATAACTCATCTTGTAGTCCATAGCTATTTCCTTTCTAAATCGTTATTAATATAAACTTTATATAGTTGCAAAAGGTGCTACTGGGAAACCTTCTGCATTAAATAAGTTTACTATACCATAATTGGTCCAACCATATCTAGCGTATTTTGGATTTTTTACCAATTTACTAGAGACTTCAATTGTATCACCTACAATCACCGCATCTGCTTCCACAAATACTTTATCACTAGACGCAACCTCAAATAATTTTATCTTATCGTCCCCTCTTACTTGAAAGCCTCCATACACATTTTCAAAATACAACACAATTTTATCATCTTTTAAGTCCCTTTGTAAATACTTTGGTCCCTCAACATATAATTCTTTATATTTATAATTATATTTTAGTATCTGTATTGCCAATCTATGACCTACAATTTCCTTATCTAGGGGATGAATGTTATCAAATTCACCACAATCAATTAGTACGGTTAAATATGTATTCTTAACAGTATCTACTACTTTCCTCTGTTTATCTCGAATTACTGCCCAAGATTTATCGTCTTCAGCACCTTTTTCAATCCACATTGGTAGTTGTACAATGTAAAATGGCAAGCTATCATCCTTCCATTCTGTACGCCATTGTTCAATTAGCTTATAAAGCATCTTATCATAAATATCTGCTTTACCCGCATCCTGTTCCCCTTGGTACCACATGAAACCTTTTATTGAGTATGGTGCTACTCTTTGTATCATGGTGTGATAAAGTCCTGCTGGGCGATATGGTGACTTGTATCCCACTGGTCTCTCCCAAGGACAATTTCCAATCAGTTCAATGATATCCCTCATTGTAATGTCTGGATTCTCTTGCCTTAGACTTTCTGATTTTTGAACCCACCTTTGAAACTCGTTGTTAAATGTCTCCACTTCTTGTTCATACTCTTCAATTGACTTTTCACCCACTAGTTCCTGCCATTCTTCAAAGTAAATTTGTGCATTCATATCACTCTCTAAATATTCTTCACTCATCCAACAAGATATGGAACTCCCACCCCAATAACAATCAATAATTCCAATTGCAATTTCTAACTCTTTTTGTAACTCCTTCGCCATATAATACGCTACTGCTGACATTTCACCTGCCGTACACGAATTTACAATCTTCCAGCTACTCTTCTTTTCCTCTTCTAAATCTTTTTCCTCTAAAGTAGCAATATGCGCTGTATTATAGAAACGAATCAGCTTATTATCTGCCTTGTGTGCTTCCTCCATTCCATTTAAGGAATTTTGAAGTTCCATTTCCATGTTAGATTGGCCACCTGCAAGCCATACCTCACCAATCATAACATCATGAAAAGCAATTTCATCTACTCCATCTGAAATTGTGAGAATATATGGACCACCAGCTTCCATTCTAGGGATTTCTACACTCCAGTTATATTCTATTGTCTTTGTCTTTACCATATGACCATTTATCGTAACTGTAATAATGGAATTTTTACGCCCCTCTCCCCATACAAAAACATTTTGATTTCTTTGCAACACCATGTTATCACTAAATATTTGAGCAGCCTTGAGACACTTCTTCATATTTCCTCCCTTAATTGAAACAGGGGCAAGCATACACTTATTATACAAGCCCCTCTTAACCTTATTATTTATTTAGATATTCTAAGTTTCTTTTAATTAACTCGCAACGCTGCTCCACACATTTTACCGAACGTAACGGATCACTTGGTGTGTTGAATACATAATCCTTTAATTTATCAATTGTAGTTGTTGCAACATGCATTCTAGTATCAGAAGAAGCATAATAAATATAAACATCTCCCTTTTCATCCGCAATTGCTCCATTGGTAAATACAACGTTTGATACATCCCCAACTCTTTCTTCTCCAAGTGGGGCAATCAAATATCCTGATGGCTCAGCTATTACTTCCCATGGTTTATCCAACGCAGTTGCAAAAGCATAAATAACATATCGAAGTCCTGCTGCCGTATTACGAACACCATGTGCAATATGTATAAACCCTTTATCGGTTTTTATTGGAACAGCCCCTGCCCCATTTTTGGCTTCTGTTATTGTATGATACTTTCTCTTACTAGTGATTAGTTCCTCATCAATAACTGCATTTGTAATATCCTCACATAAGCCAAAACCAATTCCACCACCAGAACCAGTCTCAATAAAATCATCCATTGGTCTTGTATAAAATGCATACTTTCCATCTACGAACTCTGGATGAAGCACAACATTTCTTTGTTGAGGACTGTTTTTTGTTACTAGATTTGGGAGACGTTCCCACGTTTTCAAATCCTTAGTCCTAACAATTCCTGCTGCTGCAACTGCTGCTGAAAGATCATTTGATGTTGTATCCTTACTCTCAGAACAAAATACTCCATATATGTAACCATCCTCATGCTTTGTCAGTCTCATATCGTATACATTGGTTTCTTCCTTACAGGTATCTTCTAGTAAGATTGGATAGTCCCAGAATTTAAAACCATCTATACCATTGTCACTCTCTGCTACTCCAAAAAAAGATTTTCTATCATTTCCTTCGATTCGAGCGATTAAATAGTATTTACCATTCAACTCAATAGCACCTGCATTAAAGACTGCATTTACTCCTAACCGTTCCATAAAATATGGATTTGTCTCAGGATTTAAGTCATATTTCCATGTAAGTGGAATATGTTCATTTGTTAAAACAGGATATTCCCAACGATCATAAATTCCGTTGTAAAAGTCACTTTTTATGTTCTTTCTTGCAACTAATCTATCATACTTTTCCTTCTCAATATAATATCTTTCATTAAACATCTAGATTCCTCCGTATAATCTCCATACACATACGTCCATTATGATAAGGACATTTCCAAGGCTCTACGATAGGCTTTATGATTCTATTATTCTTAATTTCTCCCAACACTGGTTTTAATGATTCTACTTCCTTATCTGACAACTCAACTTCCACAGATTTACCATTGTCGTCAACCAGCCAGAACCATTCAGAACCTGGTCTCTTATCAACAAAATGCTCTTGAATGTATGACCAGATATTTTTCGCAGCCTCTAAGTACTCTGTCTTTTCTGGTTCCTTTTGATAACCGTTTAAAAAGCCTAATACAGCCTCTGCCTGTACCCACCATACTCTCGTTTTATCTGGAACACCATTTTCACATTCATTCCATAACGAATGTTTATGGTATGCCAGTTCATAAATGTTCCTTGTTAATGCCTTTGTAATTGGTGTCATTTTATCAATATAGGTTTGGTCTCCAATAATTTCACAGCCCCTATCAATCAGCCATGAAGTCTCTATATCATGTCCATAGGAAAGTAAGTCAATCATTGTGTTCATATTTTCATCAAAAAAAACTTCCTGCCTATGTAATTCCTTATTATACACCTTATCTGCAAACTGGTCTAATATCCAGCATAACTTTTCCTTTACATCTTGTCTTTTGGTTACACGGTAAAATTCTGTATATGCCTCAAATACATGAAGTAAGGTGTTCATTGTTTTCTTGGCCACTATGCCATTTTCCGATAGCTTTTCATTGCTTTCTGGCTTAAAGTCTTTGGTGAAAGCCTCTAAATATCCAACTTTATCTCGACACTTAGACTCAATTACCTCGTATAAACCAGTCGCTAATTTGATTGCTTCCTTATCCTTTGATGCATCGTAATAAGTAGATAATGCATAAATTGAAAAAGCAATATTATATGTATGTTTTGTACTATCCTCTACTTCGCCATCATAACGCATTGCCCAATATACGCCACCATTTTCTCTATCTATACAATAATCTTTTATAAACTGGTATGCATGCGTTGCATTTTCCAAACAAGTTTTATCACCCAAAGTTAAGTAAGCATTAGAAAAGAACCATAAAATTCTGCTATGCAAAATAACACCCTTTGTAAACCTCTTATACACTTGTAAATTGGAATCCACTAGTCCGTAGAACCCACCATTTTCTTCATCCTTTAACTTAGACCAGAACGGAATAATTACCTGTTCCAAATGTGTTTTAACTTCATCCTTAAGCAAATTACCACTCCCAATCTTATTTATCGAATTCCAATCTCCTTATCTGCTTCTGTTAGCACACTATGTTCTTTAATGTATTCAACAACATCTTCTAACTGTGTAAATGCTAATCCAACATAGCTATCTGCTGCACCATAGTAAATTGCAATTCTACCCGTATCGGCATCTTGTAATGTAGCACATGGGAAGCAAACATTTGGTACGAATCCACGTTCTTCATACCACTCCTCTGGTGTGAGCAAGAAATTTTCACAACGGTATTTTACAATTGAAGGATTATCAATATCTAATATGGCACCTCCAATGCTATATACAAGACCATTACAAGTTCCACTTACTCCGTGATAGAACATCAGCCAGCCCTCATCTGTTTCAATTGGAGCAGCTCCTCCACCAATTTTCACACACTCCCACCATTCTGAACCCTTGCTCATGACATGTCTATGTTTTCCCCAATAAGTCATATCAGGACTTTCACTTAAGAAAATATCTCCAAATGGTGTATGTCCACTATCACTAGGTCTAGAAAGCATTACGAAGTTGCCATTAATTTTTCTTGGAAATAGAACAGCATTACGGTTAAACGGTATAAATGGATTTTCTAATCTTGTAAATGTCTTAAAATCTGTTGTCTTAGCAAGCCCAATTGCTGCTCCATAAAAGTCTGTACACCACATGATATAATAAGTATCTTCCACCTTAACCAGACGAGGATCATACGCTGACTTTGGCATAAAGTCATTTCCGTTCTCATCTACAAAGTGAATTTTTTCTTTTTCAATATCCCAGTGAATTGCATCCTCACTGTATCCGAGATAAATATGTGGAATTCCATTTACCTGCTCACCACGGAATACCCCAATAAATTTTCCCTCATAAGGCATAACAGCGCTATTAAAAATACGTGCAACATTCTCAACTGGATTTCTATTAATAATTGGATTTTCATTATATCTCCATACAGGTGCATTTTTTAGTCCCTCTGGTTTCTCCTGCCATGGTATGTTTGGTAAAGCCTCTCCTATAATTCTCATAATCCCTATCTTCCTTTCTGACTTAGCCTTTTACAGATCCCTGTGTTAGCCCACTGTATATCTGTTTCTGACATAAAATAAATATAATGAGTGCTGGCAATATAGTGATTAAAACCCCGGCACATATATAATTGTACTGACTTCCCAATGGTCCAACAAATGTATAAAGAGATGTTGCAACTGTTGTCAGCCTATCTTTTGACTGCAAGTACAAACTTGCCATGTAATATTCATTGTATGTTCCTACACCTTTTAAAATCATACAAGTAATAATAGCTGGTTTTAAAAGTGGAAATAAAATTCTGAAGAATATTGTAAAGTAACCAGCACCATCCACTATCGCTGACTCATCAATTGATATTGATATATTTTCAAAGAACTGTATGAAGATATAAATTGAAATAACATCTGTTCCCATCATTAATATCATATAACCGATTAAGGTATTTACCAGATGAAGTGAATTCATAATCTGATAAACGGTTACCTGAGTCGCTACTCCTGGAATTAATGTAGCAAATAAAAATAAATTTCTGATTAACTTATTTCCTGGAAAAGTAAATCTGTTTAAAACATAAGCTATCATAGTTCCACACATAATTGAACCAATTAATACTACAACAAGTATTAGGAATGAGTTACGAAATCCCAAAAACATATTTGCCTTAGTCCAAGCAAACTTAAAGTTCTCAAAATTCGTCCAGCTCTTTGGCAGCGTCATAACGTTTGTATTCTGATACTCTGTCTTTGTCTTAAATGCTGTAATGATACAAACTGCCACTGGAACAATAGAAATAAATGCACCTAAGCAAAGAGTAAAGTACTTTAGAAATACAACAATAACTTTTTTTATTTTCATAAATAGGTTCACGTTACGCCACCTCCTTACTATACTTAGATTTTTTTAACTTTCTCTGAATCCTCTTTGAATTGTTTTCGTCCCCATCATTAAACAATGCATTCATAACAACCTTCTGAATAATGGTTGCAATAATAATAATCACTAATAAGACAATTGCCATCGCAGATGCCAAGCCCACCTTATAATTTACATGAGCAAGTTTATGCATAACAAAGAAATAAGTACCAGTTCCAAATGTTCCTTTGGTAATAACAAAACATGGTTCAAATGCACTGATAGAGCCTGTTACTGATAGAATTAAGTTAAGTACAACGATTGTCTTAATTCCTGGTAAAATAATATATTTAAATTGCATCCACTTATTAGCTCCGTCTAATTCTGCTGCTTCATAAAGTTCTTTATCTACCGACATAATAGCCCCAATAAACAGAACCATATTCTGCCCCATATAGCGCCAAACAGACGTTGCAGCTAAAGATGCATTATTTATTCTTGTATCCTTTAACCAATAAGGTAACTTATCTAAATCAAACCCCAGCCATGATAAAAGGGTATCTAGTACAAAACCTCGTGTATAAAAGAATTGAAAAATAAATCCTACCGCAATACCACATACTAAGTAAGGAAAGAACATGGCTCCTTTAAAAATTCCTCCTAATTTAACCTTAAAACTTAGTATGGTTGCAAAATATAACGCAAGCATCAACTGAATCAATGCACCCACTAAGTAATACAAACTTAATCTTAACGCACTAAAGCAGTCATCCCTCTTAAATACATCAATATAATTTTGAATTCCAACATACTGTCTTGGTCCTATATACTTCATTTTATAAAAACTAAATTGCACCATTTTTGCAAATGGTAAATATGTAAACATAAATAGCAGCATAAGCGGAATAATTGAGAATGTCACAATTACTATTGCTTTTTGCACCTTTCTTTTTCTAAGCCACTGGACAAAGTTAAACGGCTCTTTTGCTGCTACTTGTTTATTGCTGCTCTTCTCCATATTAACCTCCTATGAAATAAGCCAGGGGACAAGCCCCTGGCTTTATAATCACTACCATATGACTTTACTCAGTAATTTCAATATTATTATCTTTCTGTGCTTGTGACCACTTCTGATTCCATTCGTCCATGATCTGATTCAATGTCATATCACCTGCTAATGCATGTTCTACGATTTTACAATCTGGAATGTTATCTGTGTTTAATCCTACTTCAGAATCTGTATTAATTTTATCAAAGTAATCTTCTTCACCCTCTTTAGCTGGATTATTAATTACTAATTCTACATCACTAAAGGCTTTTAATACTTCTGGATACTTAGCTCCCTGAACAATAGGAATACCACCTTGATCAAAAGCAAAGTTAGATTTTTCTGTTAACCACTTTACATATATCATAGAAGCAATTTGGTTATCTTCAGAAGAATTTACATTGATTCCATAAGTATAATCAGGTCCCGCAGATGCATATTGTTTTCCACCAATTGTAATTGGGAAAGGCATATATCCAATATCATTAGGATTATCACCTGCCTGCTGCATCTGTGCAACAGCCCAAGAACCAAGAACCATTGTTCCAATTTTACCATTATTGATCATACTCTTACTGCCTTCCCAGTCAGTTGTTGTAGGGTCATCTTCAATTAATCCTCTTGCAACTGCTTCATATAAAACATAATAAACTGCATATGGGCCTGTCATGTCATCATTTTTACTAAATGGATTTTTTCCATGAACAAGTGTCTTAGAATTAAAATCTGGATCACCGTTAGATGAACCTCCGATATAAGCATCCCAAGCTCCCATTGTCCACTGCGCATTAAAGTTTGTATATAAAGGAATTGCATCTGTCTTATCTTTTATCTGCTGCAAAGCTGCTAAGAAATCATCTGGCGTCTTTGGAATCTCTGTAATACCTGCATCTGCAAAAACTTTTTTGTTATATACAATACCTTGTGCATTTCCTACTGAAGGAATTCCATATACCTGTTTGTCATATGTCTTATCATTTAACATTATGTAATCCTTACTTAGTGTCTCATTATCACCGAAAGAAACGAAATAATCTCCCAATTCTGACTTGCTAATGGATGTAGGTATCATACAGATGTCTCCCCAATCAGAAGATGATAATCTAGTTGTTACGTCATCTGCATAATTTGTAATTCCCTCATATTCAATAGATATATTCGGATAAAGTTTCTGGAAATCCTTAACATAATCTTTGAATACATTATCAATTAAGTCTGTTCTATGGGTCAATATCTTCAAATCTGCCTTTAAATCCTTGTAGTCTTCCCCCAACTTAATTTGATCAATTGTTGGCACCGTTTCCTGAGATGTTTCTTTACTGTTTTTGCTACCACATGCACTTAACGAAAGAGCCATCGAAAGTGCTAACATCATGCTAATTACTTTTTTACTTTTTTTCATGATATACCTCCTCATTCATATACCAAAATGTACATTAGTTAAAAATTATAGCCTTAAATAAAGTATTAACTTTACTATAATAATAACTTAATTTAACTTAAATATCATCCATTTATCTTGCTAAAAATCGTACTATCTTGTATTTATTTTGTTACATTTATTTAATTTCGCTGACAGACTCTCTAATAATTAGTTTACTTTCCACAATCCTCATTCCACAGCAATGCTTTTCTTCCTTAATTTTCTTTATAATTAAGTCTGTTGCTGATTCTGTCATTGCTTCAATATTTACATCAACTGTTGTAAGTTTAAGATCAGGTATTACGGAAAGAATGGTATTGTCGTATCCAATGACAGATATATCATGAGGTACACGATAACCTAACTGATTTAACTTCTTAATTAAAATGTAACTAATGTTATCACAATTACATATAAATGCTGTTGGCATATTATACTCCGGCAATACAAGTGGAATATACTCACCATCTTCATTTCGATCCTCTATAAGCCACTCTGGTTTTATCTCACACTTCGCTTCTAACATTGCCTTATAATATCCTAGGTATCGATCCATAATGCTATTTGTTGAGAATATACTTCCTACAAAACCTATTTCTGTGTGTCCCTTGCTAAGTAAATAGTTTGTCGCACGATAACTGCCATATACGGAATCACTTATTACAGAATCTAGATTCAACCTTTTATCATAATAATCTAAAAGAACAATAGGTACCCCACATTCTTCAATCATCCTAATATAGTCTGATTGAAATTGTCCTAATATAATTAGACCATCTACCTTTTTATCTTCTAGCAACTTTGGTAATACCATACCTCTTTCATTGTGAGAATCTATAATTTCCAATATACCATAGTAGCGAAATCTTGCTAGAGTCTGTACAAGGCCTTGATACATCTTTAGGTAGAATGCATTAGCGTCATCTCTAATAAACTTCTTTGCTACAATAACTCCGATATTACCACTCTGCCCTATTGTATTTTGCGATGAACTCACTTTATAACCTAATTCGTTAGCGACCTCTTTAATTTTTTTACGAACATCATCACTTACTCCCTCTTTATCAGTAAGTGCCTTAGAAACTGTAACTGCACTTACTCCGACCTTTTCCGCAATATCTTTTAGTGTGATACTTTTCTTCATCTCGTTCCCTCCAAATACATATTTTCTCTATAAACTCTAGTACTTACTGTATTGCTATTCCATATAAAATGACTTATAATTTTCTTACTATATTGTGACACAAGGAGTGTGAACTATGTCCCTTTTTGAACTAGTCTATCAAAATGCAACTTTGGCATCTCATAAAAATAAGGATACTTTTACTCTATGCTCAAACTACTATCCAACAATATCCTCTGATGCCAAAAACAACTTATTTTACATATTAAACTATGGATATATAGAGGCAAAGTACCCTTACTCATTATCCGCTAACTCACTCGAATCTTATCTTCTTCTATATACTACTAGTGGAGAAGGACAATTTATTTATAATAATAAAACCCACTCACTTACCAAAAAGTCTCTTGTATTTATTAATTGTCTAAAAGGGTTTCACTTGAAAGTAGCTGGTTCCAGCACATGGTCTTACCAGAGACTTTATTTGAATGGTAGCCATTTACCCTTTTTATACTCTAATTATATGAAGTCCAGTAACCCTGTTCATCAATGCATACCATCATCCAATCTTCCAGACTTCTTTATGAAGTTAACAAATTATATTAAACTGGAAGATCCAGATGAACTAGTATGCTCAGTTCTTATTGATACTTTATTAACCAACCTTGTTGTTGAAAAAAATTCATGTAGCTTGGATACCTCGATTCCAAAATACATATTACAAGTACGCGAATTATTTGATACAGAATATTTTAATAACTTTGATTTGGATGACTTATCTATTCGTTTCAATGTAAGCAAATATACTCTTTCAAGAGAATTTTCAAAGTGCTTTGGTATTTCACCTATAGAATACTTAATTAGAAACCGAATAAAAATAGCCAAAGAACTTCTCGTTGATACTAATTATACAATTAGTGAAGTTTCTTTTCGCATCGGTATTTTTAACACAACTCATTTTATTAACTTATTTAAAAAACATACAGGAATTACGCCGCTCCAGTATAGAAAACAATTAAACAAAGAACTCAATGTATTTGATTCGTTTTAACTCCTTTTTAAGTATATAAGCTTTCCCTTGAAATCCCCTGACATTGGTTCTAGTAATATCCCTGCATGCATTAGTGCGCCACCAGATAGCCCTTGGTCTTGTCCTTCTATCTTGTACATGCCTGTTTCATTAAGTCCCTTTAATCTAAGTCGTGTACTATGATAATTTGGCTTATTTAGAACCTGTATAACAAACACTACAGATTCAGACTTATCCTTTGACACGACTTGCCATGCATCAAATGTCCCCTCTTTCGTATAACTTAGTAATCTATAATAATCTCCATTTCGAATTATCTCATTATATTTATGATATAATGCCACTTGTTGTGGAATTAACTTTTTATCTTCCTCACTTATTTTTGTTACATCCAATTCATATCCAAATGTACCTGCAAGTGCTACATATCCTCTTGTCTCAAAAGGCGTTACTCTCCCTACCACATGATTTGGACAATCACTTACATGTGCACCAATTGTCGATAGTGGATATACCATTGCAGTTCCTTCTTGTATCTGTAATCTTTCAATAGCATCTGTATCATCGGAACACCATATTTGTGGGCAATAATATAACATTCCTGGATCAAACCTTGCACCACCACCTGAACATCCTTCCAAAAGAATATCAGGAAAGTCGGTATTGAACTTTTCTAACATTTCATATAATCCTAAAACATATCGATGAGACAATTCCCCTTGCCTATCAGAAGATAATGCACTACTTCCAAGATCACTCAAAGGTCTGTTCATATCCCATTTTACATATGATATTGGGGCACTATTTAAAATGTTCTTCATCCGTTCATAAATAGTGTCTCTAATTTCTCTTCTTGAAAAGTCTAACACATATTGATTTCTAGCCAATCCAGCTTCTCTACCTTTAATTTGAATTGCCCAGTCTGGATGTTCACGATAAAGATCCGAGTCAGGTGAAATCATCTCTGGCTCAAACCATATTCCAAACTTCATACCTAATTTATTTACTTCTTCTACTAAGTATTTTAGGCCACCCTTTAATTTATCTTCGTTTATAAACCAGTCTCCCAACGCACAGTCATCACTATTACGATTTCCAAACCATCCATCATCCATAACAAGCATTTCAATACCAAGCTTTGCTGCATCTTCTGCTATTTTTAAAAGTTTTTCTGTATTGAAGTCAAAGTATGTTGCTTCCCAGTTATTTATAAGAATTGGTCGTTTCATATCCTTATATTTACTTCGAATTAAATGTTTACGATAAAAATCATGATATGTATGTGTCATAGATCCAATACCTTCGTGCGAGAATACAGATATCACCTCTGGAGTTGTAAACTCTTCATGAGCCTGCAGTTTCCACTCAAAATTTTCTGGATTGATTCCCATAACAAATCTAGTATTATGAAACTGTGTTCCTTCGACTTCAGCAAGAAAATTACCAGAATAAACAAAACTAAATCCATACACTTCTCCACTATCTTGATTTGTTTCACGTGAAACAATCGCCATAAAAGGATGTTCCTGATGACTTGATTCTCCTCTGATAGAGCTCACCGAGTACTTTCCAAGATCTACATTTCTTCTCTGTATATGCCGTTCTCTTGCCCAAGAGCCATGTAACGTAATAACATCAAAATCCATTCCCTCAAAATCAACACAAGTAGATAATGCCTTTTCAATATAGCATATCTCATTACCAATGTTTCTTATCTTTACACTTCGTGCAATAACGTCCAATTCTTCAAATACCGTATATATTAAAATAACCTCGATACCTATACAGTCATCACTACATACAATCTCTAATGTAGTGCAATCTTCACTACTCCCAAACGACGCTGGTAACCCCTCAAGTTTTGGTTTTCCTGCATATATTTTATGTTTCTTATAGCTTAAATTACACGCTGAAGTGCCATCGTCCTTTCTTACCTTTAAGCATGACTCTCTGTAATCTCCCACTCCATGTGTAGAGTATTCAAAAGGAAAGTTGTCCATAAAAGAAATTCTTTCTCGATTATTAATGGATGGTATCAGTGGCTGCTCTCCTGTCTTTAATAAATAAGACATATCCTTATCACTAATGTATTTTCCATAGTAAATGTGCCCGATAAAACCATCTTCATCTACTATTCCTATCATATATGTACTACTTTTACTATCAAGTTTAAAAACTCTACTTTTCTCTTCAAATGTTATTCCCATATTTCTTCTCCTATTAATCATATTTTCATAAATTTTAGGTTGTTTTAAGTTAATAATTATTTAATTTTAGTCTATCTTACTTAACATTAAAAGTCAATAGCATATCATTTGGGATATAACGAAAAAAACGTGAAACTCTGTGAAACCAATACTAATAAATACTCATTTCACATCATTTTCACGTCTTTTTACAATTCTAAATATTAATCAGTTAACTCTTCAATAAATAATGATAACTCTTCTAATAAATTCTTTTCGATAGGCTTTTCTAAAGTTCTTCCATCCTTATCTTGCATGATTCGTATTACAGGTCTTGTTGGAAAGTTTACATTCTGTCTTACAACTATTCCAATATCTCCTTGATTGGTTATAATTCTTATTCCATTAGGATACCTTGCAACTGATGCACTAAATGCTTCTACTACATTAGGATCAAACATTTTATTTTTCTGCGTTATAATAAACTCTACTGCCTCATGACTTTTTATCGTTTTATTAACATTATTATAAAGCGCTTTGTCAAATTCATTGCATATGGTCACCACTTTAGTTTCAATATCAATCTCATTACCCGCTAGTTTTAAAGGATAACCTGTTCCATCAAAAAACTCATGGTGAGACAGAATAATGTTTTTTGCCTTTTTACTTAACCATGTCTCATTTTCAACCTCTGTATATCCATATACAACATGCTTTTTTATTAATTTTTCATTTATACTCAAGAAGTCATGAATCGTGTCATTTGTTCCTGGATTCTCTAAATACATATAACCTATATCATGAAGTAAACTTCCAATTGCAATATCCTCAATTTGATTTTTATTTAGACCAAGTTTTAATGCAACTAGTACGGATAAAGCGCATACATTTAAGCTATGAGAATAAACTGTTTCATGTTTTTGGCGCACACTTTCAACGCTATAAAGCACATTTGGCTCCTTCAACACTTCAAATATTACCTTATTAGCCACGGATGTTAATTCCTTCAATTCCACGTCTCCGCAATAAGAGTATCTTTCATATACGCTTTCAACTGTTTCTTCACATTTTTGCTTAATTCGTGCTTCTATCGTTCGTTGTTCTGAAGATTCTCTTGAGAATCCATCCTCTATGTACACATAATCGACATTTAACTGCTTTAATCTTTCAATATATTCTTTTTTTAAGACCATGCCGGATACCATTAAAATGGTATCCGTACTTCCATAAATATCTCTTGCTAAAATTTCATTTCCTTTAATCGCATTTATTGACTTTCTCTTCATTAATAACCCTACTTCTATTTACTCCATAAAATTAGTACTATTGATTGCTTCATCCAGTGTCTTCTTTTCCTCTTCAGACAATGTAATGAAAGACTTACCATCAATAATTTCCTTCACATAAGTAAAGCATCCTTCTCTGCTACTATGCATTGAATTCAAAATAAAACCATTGTTTTCTTCGTTGAGTAGTGCTAAAACAAAGCTTAGCTTTCCTCCCATTTCTTTGAAGGCATCATATTTTAAAATAGCACTCTTTTTATAAACGGTAAGCAGTGTCTCATCTATTTTGTCTACTCTTTCCTGAACAGAAGCAATACTTTCCTTAATGCCTTCAAATTGGTCTAATCTTTCTTTTACAATTCCTTCAAGACTCTTTGCATCAGAGCCCTCCATAAATTTAGCTAGACGCTTTTTTTGTCTTGATATTTTTATGCCTTGTACAATCTGGATTATTAACAGAAGTACAATAACTCCTGCCATTCCAAGTATGACATAATCAGTACTTATTCCAAGCTGATCTAGAATATTCATTGCCCTATCTCCTCTACCTCTTAGATAATAATATTTCTGTTAATCGTTCTAAATCTTCTTGAGAATAGTATTCCATTGTAATGAGACCTTTATTTTTATTCTTTTTTGCTATCATTACCTTTGTCCCCAATGCCTCCGTCATTTTATCCTCAAGTTCTTTTAAAACTAATTTTTCTACCTTCTTCTTATCGTTATTACTATCTACTTTCTTCTCTGGTTCTGTCTTCTTTTGCTTTTGTGTGTTCTTAACCAGTTTTTCTGTATCGCGCACGCTAAGTTTTTGGTCCAATACTTGCATGGCCAACTCATCTTGTGCCTTTCGGTCCGGTATGCCCAATAGTGCTCTAGCATGTCCACTAGTAATCAATTCATCTATGAGCATTTGTTGAACATTTTCTCCAAGCTTTAATAATCTCAGTGAGTTAGTAATTGCAACCCTACTTTTGGAAACTCTGTCTGCTACCTCATCTTGTTTCAACTCAAATTCTTCTATAAGTTTCTTATATGCATAAGCCTCTTCAATTGGATTTAAATCTTCACGCTGTATATTTTCAATAAGTGCTATTTCAAGAACCTCTCGCTCACTATAATTTTTAATAATTGCTGGCACCCTTTTTAACCCAGCAATACGTGCCGCTCTCCATCTTCGCTCTCCTGCTACAATTTCAAATATTTCATTTCTTTTTTGTAGTATTAATGGCTGAACAATTCCATATTGTTTAATTGACTCTGCCAGCTCAAGTAAACTATCTTCATCAAACCTTCTTCTTGGCTGCTCTCTATTTGGTTCTATTTCATTGATATTTACGAATGTTTCACGTGAAACATCATCTATCTTTATTGCTTCCTGTTTTACCTTTTCCCTCTTGGCAGGAATCATTGAGTCTAAGCCTTTTCCCAATCCATGTTTATTCTTAACTGTCATTAGGAATCCTCTCTTTCCATTACTTCATTAGCCAGTTCCCTATACGCCTCAGCACCAGCTGACTTTGGTTCATATACATTAATTGGTATTCCATGACTTGGTGCTTCTGCAAGACGAACATTTCTTGGAATAATTGCTTTATAGATATTTTGATGTAAGTTTTCTTTTACGTTTTCTACAACCTGTAAGGATAAATTAGTTCTAGCATCATACATTGTAAAAACGACTCCCTCAATTTCTAATTCAGGGTTTAATCTTTCTTTTACTAAATTAATAGTATGTATGAGCTGAGATAATCCCTCTAGCGCATAATACTCACATTGTATTGGAACTAAAATCGTATTTGCAGTAGTCATAGCATTAACTGTCAGAATATTTAGAGATGGAGGACAGTCGATAATTACGTAATCAAACTTGTCCTTAACTTTATCAATTTCCTTTTTAAGAATATATTCTTTTTCATCAATATCAATTAATTCAATTTCTGCCCCTGCCAGGTTCACGTTAGATGGAATAATTGAGAGTTTTTCATAGATATTCTCAATCATACATTCCTCAAGTAAACACTCACCTACCATAAGTTCATATACTGTACTTTCAGTATTATATTTATCAATACCAAACCCACTTGTAGTATTACCCTGAGGATCTATATCAATGACAAGTACCCGCTGCCCTTTTTCAGCTAGACAAGCAGATAAATTAATAGCTGTTGTTGTTTTACCAACTCCACCCTTTTGATTTGAAACTGCGATTATACGATTCATTTTATCACCTTTCTAGATTCTTATTTACTCGAATATTATATCATTTAATACATAAGATATCTATACTTTAATAAAAGAATCTTAATGTTTCACGTGAAACATTTTTATATTTCTACCAGATTATTCTTTATTGCATACACTGCTGCTTGTGTCCTATCTGATACATTTATCTTTCTGAATATACTTGAAATATGATTTTTTACAGTCTTTTCACTTATATTTAGAGTATCTGCTATTTCCTTATTATATAAACCACCAACTAAGAGCTTAATAATTTCGAGTTCTCTCCTTGTAAGTGCTTCTACCCGATTTTGTTGTTCAATAATTTTACTCTGTCGTAACATTGCAGCAATAGAAGGCTGAATATACCGTTCTCCACTTGTTACAATATTAATAGCCTTTACAAGTAATGTAGAATCCGCTTCCTTAAGTATGTATCCATTTGCCCCACTTCTAACTGCATCCTGTACGATTCCTATCTCATTATAAAAAGTAAGCACAATAATTTTACAACTAATATTGGTTTCACGTATTTTTTTCAGTACGCTTAAACCGTCCATCTTGGGCATATTTATGTCTAGTACCACAACATCTGGTCGTAACTTATAAATTGCGTCAATACACTCAATTCCGTCACCAACCTCCCCTATAACATTAATATTATCTTCTAATTCAAGCAGTTGATGTATGCCTTCTCTTACCATCATATGATCATCTGCTAGCAGCACATTAATCTGAGCCATTCTTATCACCCTCATCACTATAAACTTCTGGTACTTCTATCTGAACTGTTGTTCCCTTGCTTTCACTTGACTTAATCATAAAGTTAGCATTCATTAATTGAGCACGTTCCTTCATAATTGATAACCCAAAGTGTTCGCACTGGCTTACTTTTTCTTCTACATATTCACAATCAAAGCCTTTTCCGTCATCTGATATAATTAATATTAACTTTTCATCTAAATATGTAACCTTTACTTTGATAAGCTTTGCATCTGAGTGATTGACTGCATTTTGGCATGCCTCTTGTACTATTCTTAGCAAGGTCAAACAGTATATATCTTTTATCTTTTTTTTAACACCATTTCTCATATACTGAAAGGTAATATTTGGATACTTTATCTTAAGATTATCCATATGCATTTTAACTGAGTAATCAAAACTTTTTTCACTTACCATTGTTGGTCTAAGATTATATATTGTACTTCTCATCTCTTCAATAACTGTCTTTAATGATCCTATTATTATCTGCAATTCCAATCTTACCCTAGTTGGATCTTTCTCTAACAGTTTTGTACACAACTCTGTTTTGTAAATCAATCCAGTCAAACTCTGTACCGCCGAATCGTGGAGCTCTCTTGCTATCCTTTTTCTTATTTGTTCTTGTGTCTCTAACACTTCAATGCCTGAATTTAATTTTTTTGCAGTATTCTCATCTATGTTATTAATGGATGTAATAGAGTTTAATTCCTCTATTACATCGCCGAATAATTGGATTGCCTTATTATAAGACTTCTGTTCCTGTTCCAATAATTCAATAGTCTCTACAATCAAATTTTCTCCCTTACAGTTCTTTATCTCGTGCAAATAATTTTGCAACCTCTCTATATATGCAAGGATATGACACCTTTTTTCCTCATACTCATTTGCATACTCGAGAAATCGTCCCCTTAAAATTTCAATATTCTCTATAATATCACAAAATTCCTTCATATTAGCCCCCACTGTATAATATAAAAACATTATATAATAAATTAACTTTAAAGTAAAACAAAATAATATCTATTAATTTCCAATGTTCCTAAGTAAATTATCTAAAATTTAATTGTTTCAACCTGCATTTTAACATATAATATTAGTAAAGCTAATTCGTTGAGAGAGGAGTGTTAAATTGAATAATAACAAAAAAATAATTTCTACTATAAAGGTGCTAGTTTTATCTACAGCAGGTATATGCTTTATTAATAAATTAGTACAATTGAAGTCTACAGCAAAGGAATATCTTTATACGAGTAATAATGAATACTATAACTGGAAATTTGGTAAAATCCACTATTCTATTCATGGAAGCGGTTCGCCTATTTTACTCATTCATGATCTTTCTTGTGAAAGTTCTAGTTTTGAATGGAAACGAGTCATTAATGCCTTGTCTAAAAACAACACTGTATATGCCATAGATTTAATTGGATGTGGACGTTCTGACAAGCCAAACATAACTTATACAAATTACTTATATGTACAGCTCATAACAGATTTTATTAAAAATGTAATAAAGCAGAAAACTCATATTATTTCGTCAGGCTACAGTTGTTCTGCATCAGTTATGGCTTGTTATATAGAACCACAGTTAATACAGAAATTAACTCTAATAAATCCGACATCTTTGGATACACTTAATAAATTCCCTAATAAATTTGATAAATTACGAAAACGAACTTTAGAGATTCCTATTCTAGGAACCCTTATATTTAATTTGCATCATTCCAATATAGCAATTAGTAATAGATTTAATAATATTTATTTTAATAATAAACAGTTAGTCTCGCATCACCAAATTGAAGCATTTTCTGAAGCATCTCATCTTAATGGAGCTTCATCAAAATATTTAATGGCAAGTATCTGTGGTAAATTTGTTAATATTAATATTTCGCATGCTTTGAAGGCAATCAATAACGATATTCAAATTATTTTAGGTTCAAGCATTAACAATGCTGATTTAATCAAGCAAACCTACCTAGACTTAAACCAGAGTATTGAAATTAGCATGGTTCCTAATACAAAAATGTTTCCTCATATGGAACAACCAGAAGATTTTATTTCAGCAATATACTTCTAGCAAAAGGCAGATACATTTTATCTTGTATCTGCCTTTTAAAAGAATTTTTTTATACCCTACAGTGGTTCCTTCGTTGGCTTACCTGCTAATCGCGGATAAGCCTTAGAAGTCTTACTCTTTTTTTCTATAAATACAAAATTTCTTTGAATATCTGATTCAGGTAATGCAAAAGGCTGCACTTTTTTTAACTTTCCACCAAGCTTAAATATTGCATTTTTAGAACTTTCAAGCTCCTCTTCTAAGTTTCCTGCTTTATAGGAAATAAATCTTCCATTAACCTTTACTAATGGCATGCAATACTCACTCAAGGTAGAAAGATTTGCTACCGCCCTTGAAACACAAAGATCAAAACTCTCTCTGTACCTAACATCACGCCCAATATCTTCCGCCCTACCATGAACTGCTGTAATATTTTCTAATCCCAGCGCTTCTATTACTTCATTAAGAAACTTGACCCTCTTATTAAGTGAGTCCACTAACACAATTTCTAACTCTGGAAAAGCAATTTTTAATGGAATACCAGGGAAACCCGCTCCTGTTCCAATATCAACAACCCTTTGACTTTTAAGTTCGTAATATTGATTAATCGAAAGACTATCTACAAAGTGCTTTAAAACTACCTCACTCCACTCGGTAATTGCAGTCAGGTTCATAACCTTATTTTTCTCTACGAGCATTTCGTAGTACTTAACAAATTGATCGAATTGCCTTTCTGTAAGTTCTACCCCAATATGCTCTAATAACTCTTTAAAATATGTTAAGTCCATATAGCTCCCTTTCTATCTCTTTCTTCTATATTGTTCTAAATATACAAGCAATACTGAAATATCTGCTGGAGATACTCCTGAAATTCTTGATGCCTGTCCAACTGAAATCGGGCGAATCTGAGAGAGTTTTTGCTTTGCTTCTATTCTAAGACTGTTCACTTCTTCATAATTAATATCATCCGGAATTCTCTTATTCTCAAGTTTCTTGTACTGCTCTACCTGGCGAAGCTGTCTTTTTATATAACCATCATACTTAATATTAATTGTAACTTGATCGGTAACCTCTCTTGGAAGATCAACACGTTTCTTATCTATATTTTTAATACTTTCGTAATCTAGTTCAGGACGTTTAATTAATTCTGCTAGTGAAGATCCAGAATTTAATGGTGTACTATCATGTTTGCAAAGTTCTTCGTTAACAGCTTCTGAAGCACCTACTGTTGTGTTTTCCAAACGTTTTATTTCTTCATCGATCAATCGTTTCTTTTCTTGTAAATGATCGAATCTCTCTTGATCGATCAATCCAATTTTATAACCAATCTCAGTTAATCTCATGTCCGCATTATCCTGACGTAGGATTAAACGATACTCCGCTCTAGAAGTCATCATTCGATATGGTTCATGTGTCTCCTTTGTTACCAAATCATCGATCAGAACGCCGATATATGCTTGTGATCGATCAAGAACTAACTGCTCTTTACCAAGTAACTTCATACTTGCATTAATACCGGCAATCAATCCCTGGGCTGCCGCTTCTTCATAACCTGAACTACCATTAAACTGACCACCACTAAACAACCCGCTGATCTTTTTAAATTCTAAGGTTGGCTTTAATTGCATGGGATTGATACAATCATATTCAATTGCATATGCATTTCTTACAATTTTTACATTTTCAAGCCCTTTTACTGATCGATACATTTTATATTGAACATCTTCAGGTAGTGATGAGGACATTCCCCCAATATACATTTCATTTGTATAATTTCCTTCTGGTTCAATAAATACCTGATGTCTGTTTTTATCTGCAAAACGTACTACCTTATCTTCAATTGAAGGGCAGTAACGTGGACCTGTTCCTTGAATATTTCCCGAATATAATGGTGATCGATCAAGATTATCCTTTATAATTTCATGTGTCTTTTCATTGGTGTATGTTAACCAGCATGAAATCTGATCTTTCTTAATATCCTCAGGCTGATTTGTGAATGAAAATGGTACTATTTCTTCATCACCCTTCTGTTCTTCCATCACACTAAAGTCAATTGATCTTCGATCAATTCTAGCTGGTGTTCCTGTTTTAAATCGATATAATTCGATACCAAGATTACGAAGAGAATCGGATAAGTGGTTTGCTGCCGATAAACCATTTGGACCTGTATAATTACTTACATCTCCATAGACGCATCTTGCTTTTAAATACACACCAGTACACAAAACAACTGCTCTACATCTATAAATTGCTCCTGAAAATAGTTCAACACCTGTTACTTGATTGTTTTCAACAAGAATCTTACATACTTCACCTTGTCTTACAGTAAGATTTTCTGTATTTTCAAGTACGTGACGCATTTCTCTTGTGTAATCCTGCTTATCTGCCTGGGCACGTAGAGAATGTACCGCTGGCCCCTTTGATTTATTTAGCATTTTTGATTGGATATAGGTCTTATCAATGTTTTTACCCATTTCACCACCCAATGCATCTATCTCTTTTACTAAATGACCTTTCGAACTTCCCCCGATGTTAGGATTACATGGCATAAGTGCTATGCTATCTACGCTAACTGTAAATACAATTGTGTTAAGTCCTAGTCTTGCACATGCAAGTGCTGCTTCACATCCTGCATGTCCCGCTCCAACTACAACTACATCGTAACTCTCATACTCATACGACATCTCTTTCGTCTCCTTCTACTTAACTTATTTACCCATACAAAACTCTTTAAATATTGTATTAATTAAATCTTCACCAACTGACTCACCAATAATTTCACCTAATCTCTCGTATGCGCTCATAAGATCAATACTAAGGAAATCTTCTGGCATCTCATCCTCCATTGATTGTAAAACCTGTTTTAGACTAATAATTGCGTCTGCCAATGCTTCTTTATGTCTAACATTTGTAATGTAAACTTGATCATTAAAATTAAGTTCGCCCTGGAAGAACATATTTTTAATACATTCTCTCACCTCTACTAACCCTTCATTACGTTTTGCTGAAATAGCAAATACCGGCTTTTGGGTCATATCTTCTACTTCTTTTTGTTCTACAACCCTATTAAGATCAGTCTTGTTTAGTAAAATAATTGCCTTCTTATCTTTGATCTTTTCAATAATAGAAAAGTCATTTTCATTTAATTCTCTTGAGCTATCAATTACGTATAATACAAGATCAGCTCGATTAATGCATTCTATTGCTTTTTCTACGCCAATTTTTTCAACCACATTTTCAGTATTTCTAATACCCGCTGTGTCAATGATATTAAGACATACTCCATCTATCTGAATTGATTCCTCAATAATATCCCTAGTTGTTCCCTCTATATCTGTTACAATGGCTTTTTCTGTTCCCACTAAAAGATTTAGTAAGGAAGATTTTCCCGCATTAGGCTTGCCTACAATTGCGGTCTGAATTCCCTCTCTTACAAACTTCCCATTATCCGCTGTCTTCAGTAATTCTTCAAGATCAGTAACCTGTTTTATTAATCTCTCTTTTAACTCTGTCTGATAGTCTCCAAACTCATAGTGCTCTGGATCATCTAATACTGCTTCAATAAATGCTACATCCAAAATCAACTGTTCTCTTATTTTAACTATTTCTTCATGAATACTGCCTTTTAACTGATTAACCGAACTCATTAATGCGTACTCACTTTTTGCATTAATAAGATCCATAACTGCCTCTGCCTGGCTAAGATCAATTCTCCCATTTAAAAATGCACGCTTTGTGAATTCACCAGGATCAGCTGATCTTGCTCCATTTTCAAGACATAACTCTAGAATTTTTTTTGTGACCAAGGCACCACCATGGCAGTTTATTTCAACCACATTTTCCATTGTATAGCTATTTGGTGCTCTAAAAATACTCACTAGTACTTCATCCACTGTTACACCTTGATTTTCGATGTATCCAAAATGTATTGTATGGGATGCGTAATCTTTTAACTTTTTTTGTCCACCTTTTGATATATATATTTTGTTAACAACGTCTAATGCCTCATCACCACTAACACGAATAATTGAAATACCACCATTACTTACTGCAGTTGCAATAGCTGCAATTGTATCTGTCTTCATATATTTCCCTTTCTATTTCAACGCAGACGCCATACTACTACATCTAAAAGTAGAATTCAAAAAGTAAAAAACGAAAGTATAACAGAGTCACTACTCTATAATACTTTCGCTTCTATTTTGGCCCTGCTTTATAACTAGATGTTACTATTTTTATGCTCAGGTTTATAATTCTTCTTATATCCTGAATTACTGTTATTATGATAATTTCTGTTGTAATGCCTACTGTGATCTCTAGAGTTGTTCTTTAATGTAACAACAACTCGACGATAAGGTTCTTCCCCTTCACTATGAGTATCAACAAATTTATCATACTGTAACGCAGAATGAATAATTCTTCTTTCATATGGATTCATTGGTTCCAAAGAAACGGAATGTTTACTTCTTTTAACCTTATAAGCAATGTTTCTTGCAAGGTTTTCAAGAGTCTCTTTTCTACGTTCTCTATAATTTTCAGTATCTAATTTAACTTTAACATAAACAGAACTTTCTTTATTCACAACCAGGCTTGTCAAGTACTGTAATGAGTCTAAAGTTTGTCCTCTTTTTCCAATAAGTACACCCATATCCTCACCGACAATGTCGATGTCTAACTGGTTGCCCTCTTTTAATTCAACTTTAACCTCAGCATTAACATGCATTTCCTTAAGAACATTTAACATAAACGTTCTTGCAACTTCTGCAATATTAGAATCCACTGTTGTTGAAGTTATAGTTGAAGCTGTAGTCACTGTTGTCCTAACTTGAGGTTTTACAACTACTTCTTCTTCCTTTTTTTCTTCCTGCTTTACTCTAACCCTAATTCTAGCAGGTCTACTAAAAAGACCAAGTACGCCTTTACTTTCTTTCTCAATTACTTCCCATTCTACCTTATCACTTGTTGTTTCCAATGAAATTAATGCCTCTGTTAAAGCATCATCAACATTTTTTCCTGTAAATTCAACCCACTCCATTTGAAATCCCCCTTGCTCTATTCCTTTTTACCACCTAGCATATTTGCAATCGAACTAATACTATTTGGATCATAATTTGCACTACCCTTTTTATAATCCTTTACCTCGTTTGAGCCTTTTATCTTTTTATTACTTGTCTTTACTGCTTCTGACTTATCCTTTACTGTTGTAACCTTCTGGTTTGCATATTGCTGTAATGTCTGTTCAGAACTTATACCCCTACGTTCTCTTTTCTTTTGTGCCTTTGCCCTATTCTTTTCAATTAATTCATCAATATCCATTTTTTCAAAGTATTTGTTAAAGAATATTTGCTGAATAATACGGAATACAGAACCTGCAACCCAATATAAACCTACACCAATTGGTAAGAAAAGTCCCATAATACCTGAAACAAGTGGCATTGTAACATTCATAGACTTCATCGTTGCTGCCGCTGGGTTATCTGGATCAATTGGATTATTCATAGTCATTAACTTTGTACTAATCATCTGTGTAACAACCGCAAGGATTGGTATCATTACAGAAATAGAAGCTAAGGATGGAGTTGATGTAATATCCATGCCTAAGAAACTATTAACATGCTTAATACTCTGATAATGATTCTGAATCTCCCCTGCAATCTGAGGAAAATCATTTTGTAGAGAAGTCCACTGATCTGGTGTAAGTTTAGCAAGTATGTCTATAATGTAATTCACAGAATTTCCATTAGCTGTTGAAAGAGCCTGACTTATATTGCCCCAGCCCTTAGTAGACACTTGAACATGTTGTAAATATGTCTGAAGGGTATCTACATAGCCATTAGAACCTTGAATTAAAACTGCCACCTCACTATAAAGCGCCTTGACTGAATCAACGTACGCAGGAATGTTGTAAATTACACGATATAATGCAAACAAAATTGGCATAGTAATTAACATAGGTAAGCATCCACTCATCATGCTTGTCCCATATTTCTCATAAACCGCTTTTGTTTCAGCCTGTTGTGCTAACATAGACTGCTGATCTTGTTTTCCTTTATACTTTTGCTGTATAGCAGTAAGTTCTGGCTGCATACGTGACTGTAGCTTTGAACTCTTTTGCTGCTTCATTGTTAACGGAATCATAAGACCATTTACGATAAATGTCATTAAAACAATAGTCCATCCAGAACTTTCAACGCCAAATAAGGCGAGGAACTTATATAATGCATTTATTATAAAACCCAATAAAATAGCAAACGGACCTATAATCTTTCCTTGATCTTGTGTTAAGAATAACTTGACCAATGTTTATCCTCCTTTAAGCTACACATAATTTATTTATACTAGTAATACATATCTCACTAAGGTACAGGATCAAATCCCCCCTCATGAAACGGATTACATCTTAGTATTCTTCTTATCGCTAAGTAGCTGCCCTTTAGGGCGCCATACTTCTCGACTGCTTCCATGGCATATTGGGAACACGTCGGCGTGAACCGGCAACACCCACAGCGCTTCAACGGAGATATATACCTTCTGTAAAACTTTATCATAAGTATAATAATCTTTTTCAAACACATATCTTCATCAGCTCTTTACTTAATAATCTTATGAAGACTTCCTAAATGCATAAATGCACTACTGATTTCATCATATCCTTTTCCATTTGCAGAATTTCTTGCAATAACTACTATATCAAATCCGGTTTTCAATTGTTGTTTATTTAACCGATAACTTTCTCTTATCAATCTTGTAACTCTGTGCCTAACGACACTATTGCCAACCTTCTTACTAACGGATATACCTATTCTATTACTTTCTAAACCATTATTAATTATATACATCACTAAGTACTTATTAGCATAAGACCTTCCAGTTTTATAAACCTTCTGAAAGTCTGTATTTCTTTTTAATGATTCTGACAACTTCAAAATCTCCTATCTGCAAAATAGAAGAAAAGGCCACATAACTGCGACCTATGCGGATAATTGCTTTCTTCCTTTTGCTCTTCTTCTAGCTAAAACTTTACGTCCGTTTGAACTGCTCATTCTAGCTCTGAAACCATGAACCTTAGATCTTGATCTCTTTTTAGGTTGAAATGTCATTTTCATGCTAAAGCACCTCCTCAATTTAATTCCTACAAAAAATAGTAGGCGTATTTCTTCTATTTTAATTGAAAATACCAAACATAATTATATTATCATTGCTACATTTCGTCAAGTAAAATTATTTCTTTGTCCTCCGTTACGCTGCTTGTAAGTGGGTAAATATCCAATTATGCACATAAATTTAACACAAATACAACAAAACCATGCTATTCACATTTCAGTTTTTAAAAGTTATCCACAAATTGTTGATAAAATGTTGATAACTTTTCTGACTCGTGTTAAAATTCTATACGCACCATGTCCAAAGGTGTGTTTTTTGGCTTATTTGGACCGTTGTTTATATTTTGTATTTTTTATCAACACATATGTTTATACCTTTTGTTCTATTGTGTATAACATTTTGTTTTTGTGTTAAAATAGCGTTTTTATAACTAAAATTATAAAGATGATTTTACAGAATATCCAATTTATCCACCAGATGTGGAAATGTATCATTGAAAAAAGCACTGAAATGATATAAGATATACGTATGTATGTTTTTTTATTATTGGGAGGTTACAATGGAAGACATAATTCGTGAAAAATGGGACGAAATACTCGAATATCTAAAAGTTGAACATGGTATTACAGATGTCTCCTTTAGGACTTGGTTACAAGCACTAGAAGTATATTCAGTTGTTGACCATCTTATCACTATTTCTATTAATGACGGCAAAATAGGTGATAGCCGTAAGTATATCATCAACAAGTTTGGTGTTCCACTACAAGTATCAATTGAAGAAATTATTGGCGAAAGTTTTGAAATTAAGTTTGAGTTGGCAAGTGAATTAAAGCATAAGCAAAATGTAACCCCTTCTCCTCAAGCAAACAAACAAACTTATAAGGATGACAGCAGGTTTTCTTTTTTAAACCCAAGATACACGTTTGATACATTCGTGGTTGGTAATAATAATAGCTTAGCGCATGCTGCTTCTCTTGCTGTTGCCGAAGCTCCTGCTGAAGTTTACAATCCTCTTTTTATATATGGTGGTGTTGGACTTGGGAAAACCCACTTAATGCATTCAATTGCACATTATATATTAGAACAAAATCCTTCAGCAAAAGTTCTGTATGTTACAAGTGAAGCTTTTACCAATGAGCTAATTGAAGCAATTCGTAATCGTGCGGATACTACATCTGTTGCTGAGTTTCGTAAAAAATATAGAAACATTGATGTTTTATTAATTGATGATATTCAATTTATAATAGGAAAGGAAAGTACTCAGGAAGAGTTTTTCCATACATTCAATGCTCTTCATGAATCTAAGAAACAGATTATTATATCGAGTGATAAGCCACCAAAGGAATTTGAAACACTTGAGGAACGATTAAGATCAAGGTTTGAGTGGGGGCTGCCGGTAGACATTCAATCTCCTGATTATGAGACAAGAATGGCTATATTAAAGAAAAAAGAAGAACTTGATGGCTTATCGATTGACAATGAAGTATTAAAATATATTGCTACTAATATTAAGTCTAATATTCGAGAACTAGAGGGTGCCTTAACCAAAATAGTGGCACTAAGCCGATTAAAAAATAAAGAAGTAGATGTTGTCCTTGCTGAAGAGGCGTTAAAGGATTTAATTTCTCCTAATAATAAGAGAGATATCACAGTTGAGTTAATTACAGATATTATTGCTGATCATTTTGGTATCCAGTCTTCAGACATAATATCTAGTAAAAAAAGCAGAAATATTGCATATCCTAGACAGGTCTGCATGTACTTATGTAGAGAACATACAGAGTTATCTTTAAAGGATATTGGTAAAAAGCTTGGAAATAGAGATCATACTACTATCTTACATGGTATTATGAAGATTCAACACGACCTTGAGACAGATACCTCCTTACAAAATACAGTTGAGATACTAAAGAAGAAAATTAATCCTCAATAGTATGTGTATAACCATGTGATTTTGTTGTTAACTTCTTAAAATTAATTTTGGTTTGTGGATTTATACACATTTGGTTAACACGCAATCTTTTAAAATTCAAACGAGTTATACAACTAGGATCTTCTTTGTTTTAGAGGGTTAAGAGCACTTATTAACATCTTAACATACCCTAATAAGACTACTGCTAATAATTATATATATATATTTATATAGAGCTGCTTGAAAGGAGTTATCAACATCATGAAAATTGTTTGTAATAAAACAGATCTTTTAAATAGTGTAAATATTGCTTTAAGGGCTGTACCATCAAAAACTACAATGCCTATACTTGAGTGTATTGTAATTGAAGCTGAAAACGAAAAGATAAAACTTACAGCTAATGATATGGAACTTGCTATAGATTCTTTTGTAAAGGGAGATGTTCATGTAGCAGGTAAAGTAGCTATTAATGCTAAAATCTTTTCTGAAATTATTCGAAAACTACCAGATAGTGAAGTAACTATTTCAGTAAATGATAATTATGAAATGACCATTCTTTGTGAGAAAGCTAAATTTAAACTTTCAAGTAAAACATGTGATGAGTTTCCAAGCTTACCTGATATTGAAAGAAGGACTTGTGTTAAGTTATCACAGTTTACTTTAAAAGAAATTATTAGACAAACAGTATTCTCTATTGCTGATAGTGAAACTAACAAGATCATGACTGGAGAGTTGTTTGAAATAAATCAAAACGAACTTAAAGTTGTATCTCTAGATGGTCATAGAATTTCTATTAGAAAAATTGAATTAAAGGAAAGTTACGAGCCTGTTAAGGTTATTGTTCCTGGAAAAACACTTAATGAAATTAGTAAGGTGTTACCAGGAGATACAGACAGAGATGTATCTTTATACTTTACGGATAAACACATTGTTTGTGAATTCGATCAAACAACAGTTGTTTCCCGTCTTATTGAAGGGGAATACTATAAAATAGATCAAATGCTTTCAAATGACTACGAAACAAAAGTAAGAATTAATAAAAAAGAATTTCTAAGCTGTATTGATCGAGCTAACCTATTAGTAAAAGAATCTGAAAAAAAGCCTATCGTTATTAATGTATCAGATGCTCAAATTGAGCTAAGCATGACTTCATCTTTAGGATCAATGAAGGAAGAAATTAGCGTTACAAAGGAAGGAAAGGATATATTGATCGGCTTTAATCCTAAATTCCTAATGGATGCATTAAGAGTTGTTGATGATGAAGAAGTAGATATTTATCTATTTAATCCAAAAGCTCCATGTTTCATTAAAGATAAAGAAGAAAGCTACATTTATTTGATCTTACCAGTAAATTTTAATGCGGGAGTGAATTAATATGGAGACAATTAGCATTCGAGATGAGTTTATAAAATTAGGCCAGGCATTAAAACTTGCCGGGTTAGTTAGTAATGGTGTTGATGCTAAAATCGTTATTCAAGACGGAGAAGTTAAGTTAAACGGTGAAGTAGAAACACGTCGAGGAAAAAAAGTCTACAATGGTGACGTTATAGAATTTAATGGTTCCCAAGTGAAGATAGTAAACGAATAAGATTTGATAGGTGTGACGAATGTTTGTTAAATCACTAGAATTATGCAATTTTAGAAATTATACGGATCTCAGTGTTCAGTTTTCCAGTGGGGTAAACATTTTTTATGGAGATAATGCTCAGGGAAAAACCAATATACTAGAGGCGATATATTTAGGCGGAACAACAAAGTCTCATAAGGGAAGCAAGGATAAGGAATTAATAATGATGGATAAGTCAGAAGCTCATGTAAGGCTTTTGATCGACAGAGATGGTTTTACCCATAAGATTGATATGCACTTAAAACGCAGCAAGTCCAAGGGGATAGCCATAGATGGTATACCGATCAAAAAGTCTTCAGAGCTTATAGGACTTGCCCATATGGTCTTTTTCTCACCAGAGGATTTATCCATAATAAAAAATGGTCCAGGTGAGAGAAGACGTTTTATTGATATGGAACTGTGCCAGTTAGATAAGTTGTATTTACACAACTTAACGAAATACAATAAGATACTAAATCAAAGAAACCATTTACTAAAGCAGGTTGGTTTGAATCAGAATTTATTGGATACACTCTGTATATGGGATATGCAATTAGTAGAATATGGAAAAATGATCGTTGAAAGACGTAAACATTTTATCGATCAATTAAATACTATAATATTTGACATACATAAAAGGTTGTCAGGTAACAAAGAGGAACTTTTTATTCAGTATGTACCAAATGTCAGTGAAGATGAATTTGAAGCTAAATTATTAAAATCTCGTAACAAGGACATGCTCATCAAAAATACAAGTGTTGGTCCTCACAGGGACGATATACAATTCTTAATTAAAGGTGTTGATCTTAGAAAGTACGGTTCACAGGGACAGCAGAGAACATCGGCCTTATCACTCAAACTTGCAGAAATAGAAATGGTAAAAAAAGTAATTGGTGAAAAACCTGTTCTTCTATTGGATGATGTTCTATCAGAATTAGACAGAAACAGACAGAACTATTTACTTGACAGTATTAAAGATATTCAAACCATAGTTACTTGTACAGGACTCGAAGAGTTCGTTAACAATCGAATGATTATGGATCAAATATATGAAGTTATAAATGGAACAGTCTTAAACAAAAAATAGGAGGATGTATATGAGTACAGAATACGGTGCTGACCAGATTCAGATTCTAGAGGGTCTAGAGGCAGTAAGAAAAAGACCAGGTATGTATATCGGAAGCACTTCCGCAAAAGGGTTACATCATCTTGTCTACGAGATCGTTGACAATGCAGTAGATGAAGCTTTGGCAGGATACTGTAATCACATAGAGGTAACAATCAACGAAGATAACTCTATTACTGTAATTGATAATGGTAGAGGTATCCCAGTAGGTATTAACCATAAAGCAGGTTTACCAGCTGTTGAAGTTGTTTTTACTATCTTGCATGCAGGCGGTAAGTTTGGTGGCGGAGGATATAAGGTATCTGGTGGTTTACATGGTGTTGGTGCATCTGTTGTAAATGCTTTATCAGAATGGCTCGAAGTAACAATACACAAAGATGGAAAGATGTATAATCAACGCTATGAAAGAGGTAAAGTAATGTACCCTCTAAAAGTGATTGGTGATACGACTCACGTAGGTACTTGTGTAACATTTTTACCTGATAAGGAAATTTTTGAAGAAACAGTCTTCGACTATGAGGTGTTAAGACAGAGATTACGTGAAATGGCATTCTTAACAAAAGGATTAAAGATTGTTTTAACAGATAAAAGACTAGAAGAGCCAAAAGTAAGAGAGTTCTATGCAGAAGGTGGAATTAAAGAATATGTAGAGTATTTAAATCGTCATAAAGACCCTCTATATGAAAACATTATGTATTTTGAGGGACAAAAGAATGACGTATTTGTAGAAGTAGCACTGCAGCATAATAATTCTTATACAGAAAGCTGCTATAGTTTTGTGAATAACATTACAACACCTGAAGGTGGAACCCACCTTGTTGGTTTCAAAAATGCGCTCACAAAAACATTTAATGACTATGCAAGAAGTCAAAAGTTTTTAAAGGATAACGAAGTAAACCTATCAGGTGAAGATATTCGTGAAGGTTTAACAGCTATTATCAGTATAAAGATTGGTGAGCCTCAGTTTGAGGGACAGACAAAACAGAAGCTAGGCAATAGTGAGGCACGTGGGGCAGTTGAGAGTGTTGTCTCAGAACAATTGAAATACTTTTTAGAGCAGAATCCAGTTGTAGCGAAATTAATCTGTGAGAAAGCTATTGTTGCACAGCGTGCAAGAGATGCAGCTAGAAAGGCAAGAGATCTAACAAGGAGAAAGACAGCGTTAGATGGAATGAGCCTTCCAGGTAAATTAGCAGACTGTTCTGACAAGAATCCTGAGAATTGTGAAATATATATTGTTGAGGGAGATTCTGCCGGTGGTAGTGCTAAGACTGCAAGATCAAGAGCAACACAGGCTATTCTTCCATTACGAGGTAAGATTCTAAATGTCGAGAAATCCAGGTTAGATAAAATTTTAGCCAATGCTGAAATTCGTGCGATGATTACAGCTTTTGGTACTGGTATTTCAGAGGACTTTGATATATCTAAACTCAGATATCATAAAATTATCATCATGACAGATGCTGATGTCGATGGAGCACACATCAGTACACTATTATTAACATTCTTCTATCGCTTTATGCCAGAGTTAATTAAACAAGGATATGTATATCTCGCACAGCCACCACTTTACAAGGTTGAGAAGGCTAAGAATATCTACTATGCATACAGTGATGAAGAGTTAAATAATATTCTTACTGAAATTGGACGTGATGGAAATAATAAAATCCAGCGTTATAAAGGATTAGGGGAAATGGATGCTGAGCAGCTTTGGGATACTACGATGGACCCAGAGAAACGAGTTCTGCTTAAGGTTATATATGACGAAGAATTAGACGCACAGATTGATGAGACATTCAATACTTTAATGGGAGATAAAGTAGAACCAAGACGTGAATTTATCGAAGCAAATGCTAAATTTGTTAGAAACTTAGACATCTAATATATTTTAGTTCTAGCTATTGATTCATAAAGATGGAGGAAGTTACATGGACGAAAATATTTTTGACAAGGTTCATGAGGTCGATCTGAAGAAGACAATGGAAACATCGTATATCGATTATGCGATGTCAGTAATTGCCTCAAGAGCCTTACCAGATGTAAGAGACGGTTTAAAGCCGGTACAAAGACGTATTTTATACGCAATGATCGAGTTAAATAATGGACCGGACAAGCCACATCGTAAATGTGCCCGTATTGTCGGTGATACAATGGGTAAATATCACCCTCATGGTGATAGTTCTATTTACGGTGCTTTAGTAAATTTAGCACAAGACTGGTCAACAAGATATCCCCTTGTTGATGGACACGGAAACTTTGGTTCTGTAGATGGTGATGGCGCTGCAGCTATGCGTTATACAGAGGCACGTTTAAGCAAAATTTCAATGGAAATGCTGTCCGACATTAATAAAAATACAGTTGATTTCATACCGAACTTTGATGAGACGGAAAAGGAACCAGTTGTATTACCATCTCGTTTTCCAAATCTTTTAGTAAATGGTACATCCGGTATTGCTGTAGGTATGGCAACAAATATACCACCACACAACTTACGTGAGGTTATAGATGCTGTTATTAAAATCATTGATAACAATGTCTTAGAAGATAGAAAGACAGAAATAGAAGAAATACTTCAAATCATTAAAGGGCCAGATTTTCCAACAGGAGCAACAATTTTAGGTACAAGAGGTATTGAAGAAGCTTATCGTACAGGACGTGGCAAAATTAGAGTACGTGCAGTAACTGATATTGAGGCAATGCCTAACGGAAAAAGCCGAATTGTTGTAACAGAACTTCCTTACCTTGTAAACAAGGCAAGATTAATTGAAAAAATTGCGGAGTTGCATAGAGATAAAAAAATAGATGGAATTACAGAGTTACGTGATGAGTCTGATAGACAAGGTATGCGTATTTGTATTGAGCTTCGTCGTGATGCAAATGCAAACGTTGTATTGAATCAGCTTTACAAGCATACTCAATTACAGGACACATTTGGTGTTATAATGCTTGCATTGGTAAATAACGAACCAGTTGTAATGAATATTCTCCAAATGCTAGAGTTCTATTTACTGCACCAAGAAGATGTAGTAACAAGAAGAACTCAGTATGATTTAAATAAAGCAAGAGAGAGAGCCCATATTTTACAGGGCTTATTGATTGCACTTGACCACATTGATGAAGTAATCAGTATAATTCGTTCTTCCAGAAATACAGCAATTGCAAAAGAGCGTTTAATCGAGAGATTTGCCTTAGATGACGTACAGGCTCAGGCAATTGTAGACATGAGACTTCGTGCATTGACAGGTTTGGAAAGAGAAAAGCTAGAAGGCGAATATGCAGAATTAATGAATAAGATAGCAGAGTATGAAGCTATTTTAGGCGATAAAAAGAAATTACTTGGGGTAATCAAAGAAGAGATTACTGTAATTCGCGATAAATATGGAGATGATCGTAGAACATCTATTGGTTATGACGAATTTGACATTTCGATGGAAGACTTAATTCCAAAGCAGAACACATTAATCGCAATGACAAGTTTAGGTTATATTAAACGTATGACTACAGATAACTTTAAGAGCCAGAACCGTGGCGGTAAAGGTATCAAGGGAATGCAGACAATAGAGGAAGATTATATTGAGGACTTGTTTATGACAACAACTCACCATATGATATTATTCTTTACCAATAAAGGACGAGTTTATAAACTAAAGGCCTACGAAATTCCAGAGGCAAGTAGAACAGCAAGAGGAACTGCCATTGTTAACTTACTTCAATTACTGCCAGAAGAAAAAGTAACAGCAGTGATTACTCTTAGCGAATATAGAGAAGACAAATATCTGTTTATGGCAACTCGTACAGGTATTGTTAAAAAAACTTCTGTTAAGGAGTATGCAAATATTCGTAAAACAGGCCTTCAGGCTATCAATTTACGTGATGATGATGAGTTAATTGAAGTAAAAGAGACTGATAATAACAAGGACATTATACTAGTCACTAAGCTTGGACAATGTATACGTTTCCATGAAACAGATGTAAGACCAACAGGCAGAACATCCATGGGTGTTATTGGTATGAATTTGTCCTACGGAGATGAAATCATAGGAATGCAGCTAAATACTCAGGGTACACACTTACTACTTGTATCCGAAAATGGTTTAGGTAAGAGAACAAAATTATCTGAATTCGATCCTCAACGTAGAGGTGGCAAGGGTGTTAAATGCTACAAGATCACTGAAAAAACAGGAGATGTTGTGGGGGTAAAAGCTGTCAATGAAGGCAATGAAATAATGATGATTACAACAGAAGGAATTATTATTCAATTACCAGTAGATCAAATTTCTGAAATTGGAAGAATAACTTCAGGTGTAAAACTTATGAATTTAGACAATACAAAGGATATTAAAGTAGCTAGTATTGCAAAGGTTCGTGAAAAAGAAGTTCTAGCTGAAAATAGTGAAGAAGCAGCAGAGTCAATAGAGGAATCTGTTGTTGAGGCAGCGGAACTTGACAATAAAGAGGAAAATTAAATAACAGCAAACACAAATACACTTATGATCTGTCATTTAGATTATAAGTGTATTTGTACTGTAATAGAGATTTACTTAAAAGTATGAAAGGTAATATAATTATGAGAATAGTAAAGGCAGAAGACATTACAAGAAATATTAAAGAAATGTGTATTGAAGCTAACCTTGTTTTATCAGATGATGTAAAGGAAGCAATATGTGAGGCAGGAGAGAAGGAAACATCTGAACTTGGAAGAAAAATTATTAAGACATTAGAAGAAAATATGTCTATAGCAAAAGAAGAACAAATACCAATATGTCAAGATACTGGTATGACTGTGGTATTCGCAAAAATAGGGCAGGACGTACATATAGATGGCATGTATGTAGAGGATGCAATTAATCAGGGCATTAGAGAGGGCTATGAGCAAGGTTATTTAAGAAAATCCGTAGTGAGGGATCCAATTAATCGAATTAATACAAAGGATAATACTCCAGGAGTAATACACTATCAGATTGTAAAAGGCGATCAAATAGAACTTACAGTTGCGCCAAAGGGATTTGGAAGCGAAAATATGAGTAGAAGCTATATGCTAAAACCAGCTGATGGTATAGAAGGCGTTAAGGATGCTGTTATTGAAGCTGTAAAGCTTGCTGGGCCAAATGCCTGTCCTCCTATGGTTGTTGGCGTGGGAATAGGTGGGACATTTGAAAAGTGTGCACTGCTTGCAAAAAAAGCCCTAACCAGAAATTTAAATTCTTCATCAAGCATTCCGTACGTAAAAGAGCTAGAAGCAGAATTATTAGAAAAGGTTAATCAGCTTAATATTGGACCAGCAGGTCTTGGGGGTAGAACGACAGCTTTAGCTGTAAATGTAGAAACTTACCCAACACATATTGCAGGACTTCCTGTTGCAATTAATATATGCTGTCATGTAAACAGACATGTTACAAGAACAATTTAATAAGGGAGAGAGCATAATTATGTATAAAGATATATTAACACCAATAACAGATGAAGTAATAGACACACTTAAAGCAGGAGACTTTGTATATATTACAGGAACTATATATACTGCACGAGATGCAGCACATGCACGTTTATATACAACAATTCAAAATAAAGAGTCAATACCGTTTAAGCTTGCCAATAATATAATCTATTATCTTGGCCCTACTCCAGCAAGACCAGGTCAGGTTATAGGTTCAGCAGGACCAACTACCAGCAGCAGAATGGATAAATACACACCATTGTTGCTCGAGCAAGGAATGAAAGGGATGATTGGAAAGGGAAAACGAAGTAAAGAAGTAATTGAAGCTATGGTAAAAAGTCATTCTGTATATTTTGCAGCAATTGGTGGGGCAGGTGCACTTCTTTCTAAATGCATTAAGGAAGCCGAGGTTATTGCATATGATGATTTAGGAACAGAAGCAATTAGAAAATTAAAAGTAGAAAGACTACCAGTTATAGTGGCAATAGACTGTAATGGCAACAACATGTATGTAAGATAAACAAGCGTTTTATATGCACAAAAATAAGAAAATATGACGAATTAAAAAAAAAGTTAAAAAAAAAGTTGACATACACTTACACTACTGCTATAATAAATCTTGCGTTTGACGCATTAACTAAATAAACATTAATTGTTCAGTTAGTTCGGAGAAGTACTCAAGTGGCTGAAGAGGTGCCCCTGCTAAGGGTATAGGTCGTTTACGCGGCGCGAGGGTTCAAATCCCTCCTTCTCCGTTTTATTTCTTTCGAAGGTTTAAAAACTTTCAGAAAAAAATAAAAAAAGTTGTTGACAAACAACAAAACATAATTTATAATAAGTAAGCGCTTTGAGATAAGCGATGAGGACTTTGATAATTAAATAGTGAAACAACCTTGAAAATTCAGAGAATAAATTCGTTT
>ERZ808278.101-NODE-101-length-71243-cov-18.601239_pt1 | contig 71243 bp, 70 predicted proteins | sample MGYA00521239_ERZ808278 | MGnify/ENA primary metagenome ERZ808278 (study PRJEB31516, sample SAMN03275600) | gut metagenome | biome: mammalia-associated habitat; material: feces | host: Papio cynocephalus | place: Kenya | collected 2012-07-17 ... | reverse complement strand
AACTGCCTGTTTTTCAGGCAGTAAATACTTTGTGCCCCAAGATTCGGACACTTACTAAAATAACTTTTTTCAAAAACAGATACGTGTAACTGCTTGTAAAGTAGTGGGGACGCTGTAATGGTGATATACAGATGGAACGGATGCAGAGGTCACCATGGTACCTCAGGCTGTCGCTTGATTGTTAAATAATAAAAAATCAAAACTTTATTCAAAAATACTGGTATAGCTAACCCACTGAAAAATAGTGGGGACGCTGTATTGGTGGTTTACAAAACAGATACGTGTAACTGCTTGTAAAATAGTGGGGACGCTGTAATGGTGATATACAGTTGAGCGGATACTTACATAGTGGGGACGCCGTAATGGTGATATACTATTAAACCAAAAATTGATATGATACGATTTTTGCAAATTTCAGATATTCATTTTCTATGTTGCAATGAAACTGATGATGAATATGCTCAAATGAGAGAACGATTCAGAGAAGATTTACTCTACCTCAAACATGAAGTAGGTGTTATTCCTTATCTCTTGATTTGTGGAGATATAGCAAACAAAGGACAAGAAAATGAATTTGAAGCAGCTAAAGCTTATATAAACGAGATATGTGTCGCTTTGGAGAAAAATGGGCAAAAACCCGATGTCTTTGTTGTACCAGGCAATCATGATATAGATAGAACTCCGTATAAAACAACTCGCTCTCATTTACTTTCGAAGTTACTTAGTTTTGAGAACAAGGAGAATGAACATTTCTTGCAGGAATGTCGAAAAACAGAACCAGAATCCATGAAAATTCTGTATTCTCCTTTGGAGGCTTACACAAAGTTTGCTGATGACTACTCCTCAAATGACAAACTCAATGAGGCTTTGAATTTGAAGGATGAATCTTTGGAATTGCAAGATAAAAATCTCTTTTGGAGGAGACCTATTGGCAAGTTGGGCAATTATACAGTGAATATAATAGGTATTAATAGTACATTAGCTTGCGATGGTAAAGAACGTGAAAAGCCCAATCTTTCAAAAGGTGAGCATGCTCTATTTGTACCGTTCATGGGTTACAATGTGGTGACACATAGTAATGAGGTGAATATTTCTATGGTCCATCATCCACTCAATTGGCTGGGTAATGAAAAATATGTTCAGAAGGTGTTTGATGATAGGTTCAAGATTCAGTTCTATGGGCATATGCATAAGCAATCATCATGTTCAAATGCTGCTATTAAAATATACTCAGGAGCATTGCAACCACCCTTTGGTGAGGATGATTATCCACCTATTTATAATTATATAGAAATAGACATAAAAGATTCAGAACTGTCAGTGTCTATCAATTGTAGAATATGGGATGGGACTAAATTTTGTAGGTATGAGCAGGAAAGCAAATCCTATTCTTTGTCTCTTGTTAGAGAAAATTCATGGAGTACTGAAGATAAGATAAATGCAGGACAAGAACTTCCTATAGAAGTAACACCACTACCAAAGCATGAAATAATTCAACGATTTCGTACTCTATCTCAGTCTGTAAAAAAACGTATAATAGCCGAATTGCTACCTGAGGAAATCAATGAAAAAAAATCTTCATATGAAAAAGAATTGATATTTATACGAACGATGCGGGATTCTTGTAGATTGAATGAATTGTATGATAAACTCAAAAATATTTAGAAATATGGACGATATGTTATCTACTATATTTGCTAAAGCTTTCATAATACCTCTTGCTGAGGACGAGATAGGCAAAATTAAAAAGGTTGTTGATGCTTACCTTAAAGAAGTAAATATTGATAAACTTCAACAATGTGGTGAAGTTTATTTCAAGAGGGTGCGGAAAGAAGAACTTCAGACCGATTTGAAAGAAATTGCAGCATCTTTAAATTTGGATTTTCTTGATTTATCTGATTTGGCCTATGTAGCTTTAGCTGAATATATCCTTTGTACAATGGTATGTTCCACAACTATGTCTGAAAAATTTCGTTTTCTTGCATCCATGTTTATTCGAAATTTCTTGGTGTTGCAAAAGACTGAATTCAAGATGTTTTTTCCTGAAGCCTTAAAGCAAAGTTTGCAATATGCAAGTTTTTATATGAAAAAAAACGGAACTATAAATGAAATAGAAGAATATTCCTTTAAGCCTGAAATATTCAGTGCCAGCAAGTGGCCTGATATTATTGCTTCTGGAGAAAGCCTTTCACAAAGACATTTTGACGAGATTAAAGTTTATGTTTTAAAAGCAGAAAAATATGATTTTTTGCAAGTTGTAAGTTCTGCAAAGAAACTAAAATGCAAAGATAACTTTCAGAAGGCATTAGAGGTGGCATATCTTTTATCTCATACATCTTCATGGCTAATGGTTGATTCCAATCCCAAAGAAACAATCAGACAAATAATGTCTGGAAGTAAAACACGAAAAAAACTACAAAATATTAGTTTTGATTTAACTGGCTGTCCTTTTGATAATATACAGAGTAGTTCTTCTGTGTTACTTGATTGTATATATCATTCTGATGAATATGATGAAAATCTGGGGCTTATGGAGTTTTCGCCATTAGAATTGGCTGTTTATTTATATTATGAATTTTTGTTAGAAAAGTTATTGAAGGAATATGGAGAATAATAGAAACTCGGTCTTATTAGGTGAGGATGATGTTAAAAAGCCTCTAGCTAAAGCGGAAGAAACTGAAAAATCAACAACCTCTGCTCCTTCTTCACTTTCTAATAGTTCTTACTATTTAGATGCTTTGAATGAGACAGAAGTGAACAAATTGGTAAAGAACATTCGTCCGGAGTTGATAGTCTTAGTGGGTCTCAATGACTTTGGAAAGAGTACCTTTAGTGGTTCGCTTTATCATCTTTTACGTACTAGAGGACGTCTTAGAGATTATATCTTCGTTGATTCCGAAACATTTGTAGGATGGGAGAGAAGAGTATTTTTGCGAAGTCTTGAAAATGACGGACCTTCTACCACGAAAAGAACAATTCGAGGTGAGAGTAACTTCTTGCATTTAAAAATGCAGAATGCGAATACCCACGATTACTTTGAAACTGTATTTTCTGATAGTTCTGGTGAAGTCTATAGAGACTATATCTCAAATGATGAGTTGATCGAGATGGATAGAACAATAGCTCAGGCTGACAAGTTGCTGTTGTTTATAGATTCTTGTAAGCTTTATGGTCGTAACTACAGAAGTTTGAAAGATGACTATTTGAGTTTGTTGCACAGATTGAAGGAAAAAGGAAAATTACCCAATCAAGCCCTGATTTATCTTGTATTCAACAAGATAGACTTGAAAGACAAAGCGTATAGCGGGAAAAATGATCATGAACAAGCTATTGAGACTATAATTCAAGAAGCTTTTGATGGAAAAGAAATAAGTGTGATAAGTATAAATTCTAAATCTTTGGACAATAATCAGCAATTAGAAGACTTCTTTGCCACAATATTGACTCCTATTGTTAGCCAACAGAATATTGTCGATATAGATTGGGTAAATAGTGATATATAATTATGGAAGATAAGCATACATGCCTTATGGTTGGTTTACCTTGTGCAGGAAAATCAACATATATAGCAGCCTTTTGGGCAATAGAAAAGGAGGGAAATACGGGTCATAATGTGTCCTGTCGTAGGTATCCTTCTGACACTACGTATTTGGATGAACTCAAGAATAAATGGCTTCGGCAAGAGCTTGTTCAACGTACCGTATTAAGTACCAGAGTTGAGTTGGATTTGGTAAATATAGAAAATAATCAAGAATTGGTTCTTCAAATACCTGATTTTAAAGGTGAGGATTTTCATTCTATCCTCATGAATGAAGTAAATGATACCTTGTTTCAATGGATAAAGAAAGCTGATAGCATATTGTTTTTCGTTCCACAATTTTCAATGCCAGCTTTGAAGGACGAGGTGATAGCTGGTGACGAAAGCCGAGACGCTAAGTCTAACCCTGCGTTCACCCTTACCTCAGTTTCCCTTTTGACTCAAAATATAATGTTGCTAAAATACTTAAGTGACACTTGCGGAATGGCTACACCAATTTCTATATGCTTTTCTGCATGGGACGAGATAGATACTGAAAGTAAAAGTGTTGAGGAATGGTTGCATAGGGAATACCCATTTTTTTACAATTTTGTTACTAATCATTTCTGTAAGTACCGTTTCTTCGGGGTAAGCGCTCAAGGCAAGAAATATGGGGAAGGGGGAAATGATTTTGATGAAGAACTGGATGAGTTGACGGAAAAGAAGCAAAGAGCTTATGTGTTTACTGATCATAAGTCAAATGATATAACAGAACCTTTATCCTTTCTTTTGGAAGCATAATAATAAAGTAGCTTTATATGATAATACATCAAATGCTGCATGGTTATAACCATGGACATAATTATATTCAAGGTTCCATAGTCTTAACTTCTGTTCAAGATATGAACAAAATTGCTATGTTGAGCGATTGGTCTGAATATAATAGTGATGACGATTATTCGTATTTATCTTGCTATTCTTTGGATGAGTCAGGGTATTATGTCTTCGCTAAGACATGGTATGCATCGGAAATGTCACGACCAGGTTGTGTTTGGACTCATAGCTTACTGATTCGAAAGGAGGAATTGGTTTATATAGAAGACTTCAGACAATTGCTTAATTATTTTGTTCGGCCAACCTATAGTTCTGATTATTCTAAGCAGATAGTATATGATGACTCTGTCTTGTCACAGGTTCAAAGTAATTTAAAACAATCTGCTTCTTCTTTGTTATGGCAGATGTATTATTCTTTATGGAATGGCAACAGATTGTTAGTCTTACCATTACATGAAAGTAAGGAATTCTGTCAAGAGCTGGTGCTGCAATTTTTCAATTATTTACCTTCTAGGCAGTTGAGTAAAATCAACATTTGTACAGGTACAGCAAGTGAGCGTCCGTTTGGAAATCAGAACTTCACCATATTATTTTCACCGATAGGAGATGTTAAAAGTTCCACTTCGGATACGGATGAGAACCAGAATATAAAAAGGTTAGTAGATGCAGGAATAAAAGACGATGTTCAAATGAGAAGACTTGTTCGAAACTTTGACAATGAAATTGGAGATTCATTGGAGAAGTTTGCTGCATTTTTAAAATTGCTGGATTTACTTAATCAAAATATAACAGTAGAGTCAGAGAAAGTAAAAAATGAGTACCAAATAATAGAATTATTATCGAGAAGTTTTCCATATCCGTCTGAAGGATGTCGTTTAAAGCAAAAGTTTTTAAGTGCGATTGTTACGAGTTTCTTTGTAAGTGAAGATTACTTTCTCTATATGATGTGTTTGGTTGATACCAAAGCTTTTTATAAGGAGGATATTCATTTCGAAGAACGTGTCCATTCTTTATATGAAACTTCTAAAGAAAAATATATTAATCTTTTAGGTAAGTTAATTGATAGTTCTGAAACAAATGAATGGGGTGATAATCTTCTTCGTGATTCAGTGAAGGTGTTTAGCATAGAGGACTGGAATTCTTTAATAGAGACAAATTGGTATATATTCTTAAGCTTGGCATATATGAATCCTTCTGTACTTAATTATACAAATTGGCAGAATGCAGGCAAACGCCAAGTTAAAGGAGTGTTGGATATATTAGCTAAGGAATCAAATCGTCAAGAATTTACAAAATGTCATGAGCTGTTGGATGCCATCTATGCATTCAATATCCAGATAGATGAAGGAATGGCGAGTTTCATATGTCATAATTTAAGAGATTCTGTTTATGAAATTTTGTCAAAAGCCAATGCTACAGGTATATTCATAGATTCTCTGATGCGAGAATGTTTAGGCAAGCAAAATGAAGTAATCCATTGGATAGTCAAAGAAACTAGTGTTGCCAGAGAACTTGTAGTTGGTTTTATCATTTATGATATAAACCCTTCAAGTAAATTAGTGCAAGATAGTAATTCTTCCTTATGGCATAAGATTCTATATACTTCCACAATGCCATTGGATTATTACGTATTTCTTTTTGTCCTATCTTTTAATTGGTATAAGGATGAAAATGCCATAGAATATATGAAGTTAGCCTTTATGCCAATTTATGAATCTGTGATTACAAGTACAATTACAACAAGACAGTGGAGAAAACTGGAACCACTGATGGAACCGCTGAAGATTTGGCAAGACTGGGACAAAGGAAAAAAAATGCGTAAGACTTTGGCAAAACGACTGAAGCAAGCTGGCTTATCTAAGTCATATGTGAGTAGTTTTACTTCAGACGACGAGCTAAATCATGAAATACTGAAGTATTGGAAAAAATATTAAAATCGGATTATTGTTAATCAAAGAAAGCAACGTAAATTTCTTTGTAACCATTAAAAAAGTATATGACAATGAAAGATTTCAAAGATATAAAAATAGCCGTAGCTGGCACAGGCTACGTAGGTCTGAGCATAGCAACCTTGCTATCTCAGCACCATCATGTGACAGCGGTAGATGTCATCCCTGAAAAGGTTGAGAAGCTAAATAAGCGAATATCACCTATTCAAGATGAATACATCGAGAAGTATTTGGCAGAGAAGCCACTAAACCTTGTGGCAACCCTTGATGGCAAGGCAGCCTATAAGGATGCAGACTTTGTGGTGATAGCTGCACCAACCAACTACGACCCAGTGAGGAATTACTTCGATACGAGCCATGTGGAGGAAGTCATCGACTTGGTATTAGAGGTGAATCCTGATGCCGTGATGGTTATCAAGAGTACTATCCCTGTGGGCTATACTCGTAGCCTATATTTGAAGTATGCCAAGAAGGGCGTTAAGAAGTTCAAGCTTCTCTTCTCGCCAGAGTTCCTTCGTGAGAGCAAGGCACTCTACGATAACCTTTACCCAAGCCGTATCATCGTAGGCTATCCAAAAAATATCGATCGCCCTGAGTTCGCGGAGGAAAATGCAGCAATCAAGAGCGTTACTGATGTCGAAAAAATGAAAGAAGCCGCCAAGACCTTCTCTCAACTCCTCGTGGAAGGTGCAATAGGTAGCCAGTCTTCAGCAGTTTATAATTCAACATTTAACAATCAACATTCAACACTCGAAAACAAGGGCATTTCTTGTTTGTTTATGGGCATGAAGGAAGCCGAGGCAGTGAAACTCTTCGCCAACACCTATCTTGCCCTTCGAGTAAGCTACTTCAATGAACTTGATACCTATGCTGAGGTGAAAGGACTTGACACCAAGGCTATTATTGATGGTGTAGGCTTAGACCCCCGAATTGGTACGCATTACAATAACCCAAGTTTCGGTTATGGTGGCTATTGCTTGCCAAAGGACACCAAACAGCTCTTGGCAAACTATGCCGATGTGCCTGAAAACTTGATAGAGGCAATCGTAGAGAGCAATCGCACACGCAAGGACTATATAGCAGATACAGTATTGAAGAAAGCTGGTTATTATAGTTATGCTGAAGATAACAGTTTTGATTCAAGCAAGGAACATAACTGCGTGATAGGTGTCTATCGCTTGACGATGAAATCAAACAGCGACAATTTCCGTCGGAGTGCTATCCAAGGTATCATGAAGCGTATCAAGGCAAAAGGTGCAAAGGTAATTGTTTACGAGCCAACGCTTGAAGATGGCAGTACGTTCTTTGGCAGCAAGGTCGTAAATGACATGAACGCATTCAAGGCACAGAGCCATGCGATTATCGCTAATCGTTATGATGCTTGCTTGGATGATGTGAAGAATAAGGTATATACGAGAGATATATTTAGAAGGGATTAAAACGATAATACACATATAATTTTATGACAAGTAATCGTCAAAGTAACATAGAACTTCTTCGGTGCTTCTCTATGATTTGTATAATAGTTTACCACATGCTGTGTTTGATGATTGTTCCTTTGGCTCCTGAAGTGAAATTTTTTAAGGCAATTCAAATACCATTGCATATAGGGGTACCTTTGTTCTTTTTGATTAGTGGGTACTTTGGAATAAAATTCTCATTAAGAGGATTGGTGCGTTATGCATCTAAGGTTTATTTGTATTTTGTACCTTTGGCAGTCTTTATGGCATATTTTGTTGGCCATGAAAGCCTCAGGGAGATATTCCGATTGTTCTTTGTGTTTGGGCATGATGAGCACTGGTATGTAAACTGTTATCTTTACTTATTTATTTTTTCTCCGATAATAAATCGCTATTTAGAAGGTATTTCCTTGAAGCAAAGGATATACTTGTTGCTTATATTGCTATTTATGAGTGTGTATGTCGGTGGAATAATAATGGGTGATAGATACCTCGTTGAAGGAAAGAACTTGACCAATGTCATTATGTTTTATGTCTTTGGAAATACAGTAAGACAATATAGGGAATATTGGGAAAAACAGCGGATGGGTTACTTTGTTGTAGCGACAGTTCTGCTTAATGTAAGTCTTGTGTTCGCCTATTACAACTTTACTTCTTTATCCACTCGAATTTGGAATTATTCTTTTCCATATAATAGCCCATTGATAATTTTGAATAGCATCTTGGTGTTTATAATTTTTGCAAAGATGAGGTTTACTTCTAAGTTGGTCAATTGGCTAAGTGGGGGAATCTTTGCTTGTTATTTATGGCAATGTGTTCCAATTCTTTGGAAAACCTTCTTTGGCTATCCTGCTTGTAAAATCTATTCGGGGGGGCAAACTCACCGATTATATTTCTGTTGGGGGCGAGCGTTTATGCCATTGCAATTATGTTGCTAATCGTGTCTGTTGATAAGGCTTTGGATCCTTTATGGAATAAGTTGATTTCTATTGCGGAAAAGTATGACAAGAAATGGAATGTTAAGGATTTCAGATAAAGAATATGAATCGTAGATTATTTTATATAGATCAACTAAAAGGTTTTGCAATCTTGCTAGTTGTGGCAGGTCATGTCCTTGAATTTTGCTTGTATCCGGGAAAAACTTCATTTTTGCATGATATGATTTATTCATTTCACATGCCTTTGTTTGCTTTCCTTTCTGGATTGGTTTTTACTTCTTTGTCAGACTATAAACTGGTAGGAAAGAAATTAATGAAACAGTCTTACAGGCTACTTGTTCCTTTCTTAACAATGGGAATGATTTATGCTTATACGATAAGGAAAGGGGAGGGGTTCTTGTTGCAACCATACAAACTTGGACTGTGGTATCTGCTATTTTTATGGCAATGTTATATTATAACGAATATCTACAATGTGTTTTTACTGCCACAGGTGAAAGAAAAAAGAATATTAAATATAACAACAGATGTACTATGGCTTATTATAATTTGGGGAATCTTGAAAGTTATAATGAAGTTATGCCAACCTGATGTCTGCAATTTTATAGGTTCAGTCCATCTCATCAAATTATACCCATTTTTCTTTATTGGGTGTATATTGAAAAGAGTCAATTTTACCCCCCCATTTGGCGAAAATGCAGTTGGGGAGCAAGTTTGTGTAGCTTAATTTGGCTTTTTATGGTATGGATTATCAATCTGACACCCAATTCATATCCTTTGAAACTTGTCCTTTGCTTAGGAATGCTTGCAATAATACCTATCGTATATTGGTTTGCAAAATATGAAAAGCAAATACCAAAAAGTATAGGGAATGCTTTGGCGTTGTTTGGAAAGTATAGTTTGGAAATATATATGTTTCATCGTTTTATGACATCAACTTGCAATTTGGAGCTTGTGGGAGATTATATCCTATTGACCAAAAGCTGGACTATTGAACTTGTTGTAGTTATAATTGTTGCATTGATAATGGCTTATGCTTCTGTGTGTTTGGCAAAGTGTCTTTATGTTAATAAGATATTAGCCTTGTTATTGTTAGGAAAGTATGAAAATTTGAAATAGAAAAATAAAATGTCGCAAATATCTGATAAAAATAAAAGAGTTGCTAAAAATACAATTATGCTTTATTTCCGAATGTTTATCATGATGGCAATCGGATTGTTTACAAGCAGAATTACATTACAGGCTCTTGGTATAGAAAATTACGGTATTAACAATGTTGTAGGTGGAGTCATTGGAATGTTCTCTCTTGTTACTGGAGCATTGGTCAATTCGGTAAGCCGATTCCTGACGTTCGAATTGGGCAAAAAAGACAATAGTAAACTAAATGAAGTCTTTTGTACTTCCATCAACGTAATGGGAATATTGTCTGTCGTATTTTTGATTCTCAGTGAAACTGTAGGTCTATGGTTTTTGTATAACAAGCTTAATATTCCAGCCGACAGGATTGGAGCGGCCAATGTGGTATTGCAATGCTCAATTGCTGGCTGTATTATGGGACTAATGTATCTACCATACAATGCCTTAATTGTAGCTTACGAAAAAATGTCGATATGGGCTTATTTTAGCATACTCGATGTTGTTGTGAAACTATTGAATGTTTATGCTCTGTATGTGTCTCCTTTTGATAAACTAAAGACATTTGCATTATTGGGCTTGGCATGGGGTATCTTATACCAAATACTATATAGGATATATTGTCACAGAACTTTTTCTGTAGCAAGGTATCATTTCATTATTGATAAACCACTTATCAAAAAGATATTTAGTTTTGCGGGATGGAATTTCTTTGGTCAAGGTGCTTATGTCGTAAATAACGAAGGTGTCAATATTGTAATAAACTTGTTCTTTGGTGTCACAGTGAATGCGGCGAGAGGTATTGCTATGACAGTAAATGGCTATGTGACACAATTTGCGAATAATTTTATGGTTGCATTGAATCCCCAAATAACCAAGTCTTTTGCGGCAGAGAATTATGATGAAACTCATAAGCTGATATTTCGGGGTGCAAAGTTCGCTTATTTCTTGATGTTTCTTTTAATGTTGCCAATATGCCTTGAAACAAAAACAATTTTACATCTTTGGCTGGGAATTGTGCCAGAGTATGGTATTGAGTTTGTGCGTTGGACATTGGTGATAACATTGGTCAATTCATTGTCGAATACATTGATAACAGGATTACATGCGTCAGGTAATCTTAAAAGATATATGTCAATCGTTGGATTGGTAGAAGTCTCCAATTTCCCTTTGACATATATTGCCTTTAAAATCGGATTAGGACCAGAGGCTGCTTATTGGGTTTTTGCGTCAGTTTATTTGATACTGATGTTCTTGCGCCTTTACTTGATAAAGGACTTGATATTCTTGAAAGCAAGAGAATATGCAAAGGCAGTTTATATGAGGGTATTTCCTGTATCCCTTGTGGCTGCTGTCATTCCAGTTAGTATCTGTTTCCTTTTTGAGGATTCCATTTGGAGATTTTTTGTAGTTTCATTGGTTTGTATTTGCTGTTCAAGCGTAAGTATATTTTATTTGGGTTTGGAAAGACATGAGCGTTCTTTTGTGATTGAGCAGGTGAGAAAACGATTGTCCCATCGACATAATTTCTAATCGTAGTATAAAACATGAATAAGAAAATAACAGTCCTTTTCGTCTTCCATGAAGCCACATCTTCTGGTGGTGCAACATATTCAGGTATGAATATGGTGAAATCCTTGGATAGAACCAAGGTGTTTCCAATCGTATTAGTTCCAGGAGAAGGTGACATCAAGGAAAAAATGGAATCGATCGGGGTGAAATGTATCGTAGCTCTTGTTGACTTTCGGTTTAGAGCACATGATGATTCTGATATCGCTCGACGGGTTGTACATGCTTATCGAAGATTTAAAACTTGTGTGAAAAGTGCAGTTCTTGATTGTCAGGCAGTGAATCAAGAATTAAAAGATTATCATATAGATATAGTGCATTCCAATACATCGGCGATATTGACAGGATTTATTCTTTCTAAATATTTACGATGCAAGCATGTTTGGCACCTTCGTGAGTTCATTGATAAAGATTTTCATGAGAAACCATATACTGGATTTTGGTTGATGAGGAGATTAGTTAATGATGCAGATGCAACAATATCTATAACGAAAGCTGTTCAAAAACATTGGTTGTATCCTAATACCAAAAATAAATTTCAATTTTTCAATGCCGTTAAAAGTGCCTCAACTCTTCGCCCAGTTAATCCGAATAAGGAAAAATTCTTCCTCTTCTGTGCCAATTGGGTGGAGAACTATAAAGGAGCCAGTTGGGCGATGGATGGATTTTGCATGTCAAAGATGTATCAAGAGGGATATAAGTTGATTTATATCGGAAATTGCAGGCCGGAGTTTAAAGAAGAACTATTAGACAAAACTCGAAAGGTTGGGGCGGAAAGCCAAGTGGAGTTCTTGGGGTATTGCAAGGATACGACTCCTTATTATGAAAAGGCTACTGCTTTCTTGATGTGCTCGGACAATGAAGCGATGGGGCGTACTACCATCGAAGCATTTTGGAATGGCTGTCCTGTCATTGGTCGTAATACAGGTGGAACTCCAGAATTGATTTGTGATGGCGAGAATGGTTATCTTTTTGATACAATTGATGAACTTGCTGACTTAATGCGAAAAGTAGCGCATCAAGATAAATCTAAGGTCATTGAGAATGCAAGGAATTTTGCCTTGCAAAACTTTACGGAAGAGGAATATGGCAAGAAAATAGAAATTGTTTATCAAACGGTAATGGGGCATGGAAAAAAGTAAATACAATCCAACAATAGGTTATCTGAAGGCTTGGGGAATTATATTGATGGTACTGTGTCACTCAGAAACAGGCATACCGCATCTGCAAACCTTTGTAGGTATGTTCCACATGCCCATCTTCTTCATCGCCTCTGGCTATTGCTTCAAGGAGAAATACCTCTCCGCTCCTCGCCAGTACCTATATAATAAGGTGAGGGGCATCTATTGGCCGTATGTGAAGTGGAGCTTGCTGTTCCTGCTGTTGCACAACGTCTGCTTCCACCTCCATCTCTACAGCGATCAGTATGGTTGGAAGGAGTATGTGTCGCATCTCTATACGCCGCATGAGTTTCTGCATCTCGCCAAGTGTATCGTCTTCAAGATGAAGGGGCATGAGCAGCTTTTAGGTGGCTACTGGTTTATGAACGCCCTGTTCTTCGGCTCGCTTATCGCATGGCCCATCATTCGGTATGTGAAGCAACCACTATTCGGGGGGGGCGATTCTCGTTGGTATCTGCACGGTGTTCAACAAGACGTGCTGGCATGTTCCTTACATTGAGATTTCGTCGCAAGCCTTCGCTGCAGCTCTGTTGATTGTCATCGGGCATGGCTTGGCTAAGTATAAGGTGAGGCCGTTTAATAACTGGCAGATAGCCCTGGCATTGGCAGTGACGCTGATAGGCTCGTATGTATGGAACATGGCGATGAACCAGGATTCGTATAGCAATAAGCGTTTCATCCCCTACATCATTACGGCAACTCTTGCCACATGGGCTTTCTACTCGCTTTTCGAGCGGATGAAAAATTCACAAGGAATCTGTTCCAAGACTTTGGGCTTCGTGGGGAAGCATACGCTCACGATTCTCACTTGGCACTTTCTTGCCTTCAAGATTGTTTCGCTCGCTATCATCGGCATCTATGGTCTTCCGATGGAACGGCTCGCCGAGTTCCCTGTCATCATCGAGTATGCGAAGCAAGGTTGGTGGGTGGCGTACTTCCTCGTGGCGATGGGCGTGACGTGTGGGATAGCGTATGGCAAAAAATATATCCGAAAAGTTTGGAGATAATGAAATAATGTCGTATATTTGCAAGCAATTAAATATTTTACAGAATAGAGAAAAGTAATTTATGAATACGATTACATTAGATAACAGCACATACAATGATGTCGAAGCCTACGCACGCTTGAACAATATCAGTGTGACGGAAGCGATAAAAAACGGTATCAAGATATTGTTGTCACAGTTTAAGGCAAGAACTGTGTCTGCAAGAGTTCGGTTGGAACAAAGAATTGATGAGTTGGAACATTTGCAAGCTAATTGGGACAATGAAAATGCCCCTTCTATATCATCCAAGGCTTGCCAGTTCTCACGAGAGGTCTTGCGTAATACTTCTGATGCCTTGTTGGATGGATTGGCAATCTTCCCAAATACCAATGGAAAGATATTGATGCAATGGAAAACAGAAAATGGAGATGCTTGCTTGTCAATTTTGGATGATGCATTTGCTTATGACGTTAATTATGGTAAGTCAGAGAAAAGTGGTGTGCTTCCTAAATCGCAAATATCAGTGTTTTTGAACGAACTTAAAAATATAGTGTAATGGGATGTGATGTGTCGTTTGCCAAACCATGTTTGAAAGATGAAGAGGAAATAGCTCGTCTTTTGTCATCTCCTAATTTTTATGATGAGGCGACGCACCAAATTAATTTTGCTGCGTTTAACTTGCGTCTATTTTCAAATGGTGAAAAAGAGACCTATGTGTCTCTGTCTCGTATTTCGTACATAAAACCATCTCTTTTAGATAAAAAAGGCAAGTATATCTTTAAGAAGACTTCTAATAACTATATTGGATATGCCTTGTTTAAGCCCGTTCACCTGTTATGTTTGCAAAGAGACAGACTAAAGTTGTTTCCTGTTAGGGCTGGAGGTGATGAGCATTGTGGTATGTTTTTCTTGAATGAGGAACACAAACTGATGAGTGGTGATCTGACAGGTAGTCCTTTTGCCTTGAAAACGATGAGAACACTATGTAAACTCCTGAAAGATAAGGTCATTGTGAAAAAATGACGTAGCTTATTTCCTCGTGGCCATGAGCGTGGCGTATGAAGGTAAGTGGGTGAAATGTAGAGCTTTCTCAAAATAATTTTCCTTTTCCTTGATAGTTTCAAGAAAAAAGTGTAATTTTGTGGCACGAAATTATTTTAAATATTATACAAGGAGATACTATTATGGAACAGATTTTAGTTACGGTAGATGAGAACCAACCATTGCAGAGCATTCGCAAAGCTATTAATATGTTGCGTGGCGTAGTTTCTACTACAGTCATGAAGGAACCTATCTTGACCAAGACCGAGAAGCAGCAGGCTTATGTCAAGGAAAGCTTGACAAGAGCTTTGCAAGAAGTGAAACTTGCTAAGTTGGAGGGACGCAAACTTCAAAGTTTTGATGATTTCTTAAAAGAACTGGATGAGGAGAAGTGATTATGAAAGTAAATATAGTACTTGGTCCAGAGTTTAAAAGGCAATTCAAACGACTGGCTAAAAAATATCATTCGTTGAGAAATGATATTGATGCTTGGAGAAAAGAACTTCTTAATGATCCTTTCATCGGAGATGACCTCGGTGGTGGTGTTCGTAAAATAAGAATGGCTATTGCTGATAAGGGAAAAGGCAAAAGTGGTGGCGCGAAAATCCTTACTCTTAATGTTTGGGTTAGTGAAGATGGTCTTGATGTTACATTGTTGACTATTTATGACAAAGGAGAAATCTCCAATGTCAAGGATGAGTTTATCGAATATTTGATTAAGAACTTATAAGGTGCTAAAATGACTCTCAATGTAAGCAAAGATGATGTTGCTGTATAAGGTTACGACTTTTTTTGACATACGCAATAGGGCGTTCACCGAGCAGCTACGACTCGCTAAACTTGCCTCCTGTAATTTTTTTAAGGTTAACCATAAAAAGATAAGTAATACTTTTAAATATGCCACAAGGTAAGAATGCATTTATTCGCTATCACGTTTTAGATCGTTGTTTTCGTGATAGAAGAAAACGATATTATATGAACGATTTAGTTGTTGCATGTAATGAGGAGTTATATAATTATGATGGTTCCTCGGTTTCGGAGCGACAGGTGCGTGAGGATATCCGTTTTATGCAACGTGAGGCTGGCGGTGGAATTCCTTTGGAAACCTTTCGTGATGGTCATAGGGTATATTACCGCTATTCAGACCCCGAATTTTCCATTAAAGAATTGCCAATGAGCCAACGAGAAGTTGAAATGCTTACCGATACTATCAATATGTTGTCTCGTTTCAAGGGTTTGCCCAATCATGAGTGGTTAGATGCTACTTTGGTGCACATGAAATCTACATTCAATATAGACAATGCTCAACAATCATACGTGTATTTCTCTCAGAATGAGGATTTGCAAGGTTTGAACTATTTTACTCCATTGTATGAGGCTATAGTTAGCCAACACGTTTTGGCTCTACAATATCATAAGTTTGAAAGTGAGTCTTGGGAGCGTGTGGTCCATCCCTATCAATTGCGGCAATACAATAATCGATGGTTCTTAGTGGGTTTGGAGCCTAAAGTGAAGGATAAGTTGCCATTGGTGGTCATTCCTTTGGATAGAATTGATGATTATCGAGTATTAGAAAATGAAATGTATATAGCTTTCGATGGTGATATAGATGAATGCTTTAAAGAAATTGTGGGGGTATCTCTTCGTTTCCACGAGCCATGTCAACATATAGTATTTAAGGCTTCTGCAGTCATAGCCCCATACATTATGACTAAACCTATTCATCATTCACAGAATATAGTGGAGAAACAAAGCGAATATACCATATTCTCTTTGGACTTGATTCCGAATTATGAGTTTGAATCTCTGATGATGACTTATTCTGATAATTGCGAAATCATTCAACCTGTGTCTTTGAAGAAAAAAATAGCTAGTAGAGCCAAAAATATTGTTAAAAACAATACTTTTGAATAAAGTTTGTATAAGAATGAAGTAAATCTGCATTGTTTGTCTGTACTTTTGCGTTAGTAATAATTTTAAAAGAAAGGATGAATATGAGAAAAGATGAAATTATAGCAGAGATTAAGCGTCATTTTGGTTTTACATTTTTATCAGACTATTCTGATTTTTACGTAGGTATAACAAATGATGTAGAGAGGCGTTTGTTCACAGAGCATAATGTTTCCGAAAAGGATGACTCTTGGATTTGGTGTCAAGCAATGAACAAAGATACAGCTCAAAAAGTAGAAGAATATTTCTTGAGTTTGGGAATGAAAGGAGATACTGGGGGTGGAACTGCAGAGAGTGTTATAGTGTATTGTTATAAAATAACAGATACAAGTGTCGAATCCACAGATTAAAATAAATTCTACAAGATAAAGAGTTACGCATATGTTTGCTAAAATAATACGGATATTTTATTCTCTAAGTTATTTCTCGCTTTTAGCTTTGATAGCCGAAGGAGTTAATATAAAGTCAAAATGGGATGAAATCAGCTTTTATTGGAATTCAAACATCATTGAAGGTATGTATGCATTTTGCGTAATTCATTATCCATTGTTGATTTTGTTGTTGATGCTTTTAGTTTGTTCCATAACTTTTCATAATGCAAGAATTACTCTTGCTCATTCACAATTAAAGGTGTTAAAGTCAAGTAATATTGGTTTGGACTCCTTCTTTCAATTAGGGCAAATTGTTCCTTTGCTAACTCTAACAGAGAAGCTGTTAACTCCAAGTTTTTCAAGTGTAATCCTTGCGATAACGGTATTGATATTGTGGCCGTTTTTCGCAAGTTATGGTTCATTTAATATGAGTTTGTATATAATGCAATATCATCAGTATAAAATTTCAACAAATAGTTCTGAATATTGGTTAGTAAGTAAACGAAAAATTCGAGATTTCTCGCAAAGTTTCACTGTCGTTGAAATCTCAAATAAAATATTGTTAAGAATATGAATGATTTCTTGTTTTTCATCTTAGAGGATGGTTCTGTAAAACGAATAAATATAGCTCTGTCCCCCCTTAAAGTAATAGTCAATCTATTCACTTCGCATTTGGGCAAGTTTATAGGTGATGGCGTAACTCCCATTCTTTTTGATGGACAATTTAAACCTGGTGATGATGAGGTTCTTTATGTAGAAAAGGAGTTGCCTGAGAATTTTTCAAAAATACCAGATAATACCATCGAATACGATGATGTTCAATTACCAGAAGATAAAGTTAAAATTTTGGCTCTGTATCATGATGGGATGTACTATTTTCAATGTTTCTCTAAACATTTTGTTCTAAGGCAAAAAAATGTGGTCTTATTTTGGAAAAATAATAATTATGAACAATTTGCTGATACTTCTGCTTTTAATATAGAGGATAAGGTCCATGCGGTTTTTCATAATGGAAAGTTCTATTTCCTTTCATATATTCAGGCAAAACAAATATTTGATTTGTCTCCATTCTATCATGCCGCTACTAATAGTGATATTGTGGAAACCTTTGAACACGATATGTTCTTAGGTACTGATGTGGAGTGGTTGAAAGAACATTCAGATTCTGTAATGCGCAAGCAGATTACGCTTTTGAAGAAATCGGATTTGCTAGATACCATCAATGTATCTTCCAAAGAGTTTAAATCTTGGGCTAAAAAAGCAGAGATATGTAATGATATATATTCATCAGGACATATTGTGTTGCCTAAAGACAAAAAACAATGTAAAACCATATTGTCTTTCTTGAATGAAGATATTTTTGAGGGAAAGTTTTCAAAGAAAATATTTGTAAGTAATTCGAAACATAAAAAATAATTATGGCAAGTTTAAATATGCTGGGTCCATTTCCTTTGAATGAACAGGAGATAGAACTACGAATTAAAAAAGGTGTTCCTGGTAATTATGCTTATGGATACCTCAATGATGAAGAACGTTTTCTTGTACAATATGTTGGTCGTTCTGATGAGGATTTGAATTCACGTGTTCGACATGGCATTGGGCACTATAAAATGTTTAAGTATAGCTATGCTAAAGACAAGAAAGAGGCTTTTGAAAAGGAATGTCGTAATTACCATGAATTTGGTGGCGATGAGGGCATTCTAGATAACAAGATACACCCAGATAGACCAAAAGATACAGATTTTGAGTGTCCGATTTGTGATTTATTTGATTAGTAATATTTAAAAAAGAAAATTATGGCACTGTCTTTGTCTGCAGAACAAAAGAGTATAAATGATATATTCTATAGTAATATCCAGTATGTGATACCTGATTATCAGAGAGCATATTCATGGGGCTTTGACCAATGTAATCAATTGTATGTAGACTTGATTTCTGCTTATCAAGAACATCGAGATTATTTTTTGGGTAATATAATCATAGCAAAAAGTTTGGATACACGCAAGCGTCCTCAAGTTGTAGATGGCCAGCAACGTCTTATAACATTGTGGCTGTTATTAAAAGTTTTAAGTATCCTTTGTACTTCTTTGCGAATAACTGATTATCTTGTTATTCCTTCTATTCGTAAGAATGAAGAAGATGTTCTCAAAATTCATTCCGATGTATTTGAAACTTCTGATGAGGCAAATATCAAAGGTGTTTATGAATATTCTAGAAAAAGCTTTGATTACCGCATGGGGCAAGTTTGCGATTCGAAAGGTGAAATCCGAGAATTAAGATGTTTTTCTAGATTTGAATATGTCGCTTTGTTGTATTATCAGAATCTTTGTAAGGTAGAGGTTTCTGAATTGGAACGTTTCACGGCTTTTTTAGTTGATCATATTTATCTTTTGCCTATAGAACTGAATGCAGATACCATTCAAGATGCAAGTAATAGAGCTCTCTCTATATTTGAAACCATCAATAACCGAGGAATGAGTCTTGAAAATGCGGACATTTTTAAGGCAAAACTTTATAATAAGGCGATGATGAATGGAGCGGAAGAAATGTTCAAAAAACAATGGGCGGAATTTAGACAAGCTACAGAAGATTTAGGACTGTCAGTCGATGATATCTTTCGATACTATTCCCATATTATTCGAGGAAAAGAGAATATTATGACAAGTGAGAAAAATTTGAGAGATTTTTTTCTTTTAGACTCAGCTTCGCCAATTTTTAAAAATGATTATAAGGAAACGATGTCTGATTTATTGAAGATAGTCGATATATTACGAAACATTCAAGGATTGGAAGCTCATGATCAAAAAATAGGGCGTTGGCTTCAAATTTTGGAGGCTTATAGCAATGGATATCCACGATTTGCAATTGTCAATTATTTGTTTGTGAATACAAACTATAATATTTATGATTTTTGTGATTTCTTGATAAGTTTGGTAAGATATGTATATAGCCTTGGTGCCACCACGAATGTAAAATTTGAAATATACAAAATAATAGTTAGAACTTCAAGAGGACAGTCAATAGATTCTTACTTTCTTTCAAGTGAAATTGATGATTTTAATCAATATAAAATGTTGCGTAAGGGATATGCTTTATTAGCATATTATCTCGATGGTGGCAATTTGATGGAGAAACATTGGTATGATAAATTGTTGAGTAATAGTGATAGGAATGAGTTGAGTAAGAATGGATGGACTACAGAACAAGAAGATTATGCTATAAATTCTTTATGTAACACTATTGCTATAAATATACCATCGCGTAGAAAGGGTATGGACGATAAGTTTACATATTTTCATAAGGAAAATCTTATACATCCTTCAGAGACGTTTTTTAGGAGTAGCAGGACTTATAATGATTTTGAGGTTTATGAACTTGATATGAAGAAAACATTTAATCGTTTTTTTACTGATGAGACATGGAAAGATTGGAATTAAATCATTTTAAGGCATTCAACAACACTTTGATATTAGATAATGCCGGTGGCAAAAATATACTTTTGTTTGGAGAGAATGGTGCAGGCAAGTCTTCCATATTTTCTGCTATAGAATATATATTTTATCGCAGTAAAATAGAAGCTCCTAATCCTATGTTGCCAATTCCTGATCAACAGGCAGAGTTAGCTGCGGTAAGGGAAAAATATAAGAATAATCAATCAGCAGTACCATTTGAATTAAAGTTCAATGGGGTGAATGCACTGTCTGTAAATGTAGTTCCATATCAAGTCTTCATGTTGAATCGTTTTGGTAAGGTAGAAAAGGTGTCTTTATACGATATCCTTTCAAAAAATATTTTACCTATAGATGTAAATACGTTCTTGAGTCAAAATTACTCTTTTATCATAGACAATGTTAATAATGAGCTGGAGCATAGCTTTTTGGAACCGATACAGATAAGTATTGTGGATAGAACCGATGGGTATGTTATAGTTATCCATAACAAGGATACTCATTTAAGTCGTAGTCAAGAACTTGACAAATATTTTAATGAGGCAACTATCAATCTAGTTCAGTTGCTAATTTGGTTTTCGGCTGTCCAACTAATGAGGAATCCTGCTAAACGATGCCTTATAGTTTTAGATGATTTTATTACGAGTTTAGATGCTGCTAATCGTGCGTATATGATGAGGTACGTATTAAAGAACTTTGAGCAAGAACAGCTGATTATGTTTACTCATGATTATAGCCTCTTTAATATTACTGCTTTTTTGATAGATCATGTATATCAAACTGGGGATAAATGGAATCAATACAAGTTATATATGGTGGGAGATTCTCATTGTTTGGATTTAATCAGAAAGATTTCTATTAATGACCTGAAAAAAGAATGTAGAAAGGCAAGCACTTATGATGTTATTGGTAATAAGGTGAGGAAATGCTTTGAGCAACGCCTTTATGATTTAGCAGCAGAACTTTCAGTTGGGCAATTAGAAAAAACATCAGACATTATAGATTGCATAGGAAAAAGCAAAAATGTATATTTTAACCCGAAGGAAAGTTTAAGTGATTTGATTGCAGATATAGAAGCAATGTTGCCGACAATATCGGATGTGACTGTACGAAATACTTTTGTAGATAAGATAGATAAGTTTAAAATACCTGAAGCTAAAAAACTAAAAGATACAGTAAATCTTCTTCGCTTCTATCAAAAGATAGCTATGCATCCAATATCACATGGCTCTCTTGGCGTTCCTCATTATTGTAAGAAAGATGTAGAGGAATCCATAAAGTTGTTGGAGCAGTTAGATAGATGTGTAAAAAGCATTTTGGATGGAAGAATATAGATAAGTATAGAATAATATGACTCAACTTCATATAGATATAAAAAATTGCTATGGTATAGGTGAATTGAAGCATGATATAACGTTTAAGCCTGGAAGTAATGCTTGTGTAATATATGCTCCAAATGGAACGATGAAAACTTCATTTACCAATACCATATCTGATCTTCTTGCAGAGGTTAAACCGAAAGATATGATTTTTCTTGATAGGTTATCTTCTTCTTCTATTACATTAGATGGAGTCCCTATTTCTAAAGATAATTGTTATGTTTTTAATAACGAAAAAGAAAATGGAGCTGCTAGTATAAGCACATTTTTGGCTAATCATGCATTGAAATCAAGATATGATGATATATTAAATCGACTTGACCGTTTGTGGATAGATCTAAAAAAGAAAATAGCGTCAGATGCGAGAAGTTCTGATTGTGGTGAGGAGATTTTGAAAGCATTTTCTTCTGGTGAGACAATTTCTATATTTGAATGTCTAACACGTATTTATCATTTATATTTTGAGATTAAAAATAGAGACTATCCTTTATATAAGTTCAAATATAATAATGTGTTTGATAAAAATGGAAGGGTTAAGACTTTTGTTAATGAAAATTTGAATTTAATAAGAAAATATTTTGTTCAATACCAAAATGTTATTAGTAATTCTGTTTTGTTTAGTGCAGGAGTGGAGTCTTTTGGTACATATCAAGCTGCGCAACTTTTAAAGTCTGTAGATGATGATCGTTTCTTTAAGGCTTCCCATAAAATGGTGCTTAAAAATGGAAAGAAAATAGTCGATAAATCTCAATTGAAGCAACTTTTTGAGACGGAAATTAATAAGGTCTTGAATGACGAAGAATTAAAGCGAGCTTTTGATGCGTTGGAGAAAAAATTAGGAACAAATACAGATTTACGTAACTTTAAGGAAACTGTACGAATGGATCCTACTTTGGTCTCACGTTTAACTGATTATGAACAGTTTCGCAAGATGGTTCTGCTTGGTTATTTGTCTCATAATATAATTGACTTGAAATCTTTAGTTGTGCAATATGAAACAGAAAAAAAGAACATTCTAAAGATAATAGAAGAAGCTAATAAAGGAATAGACAGATGGAAAAATGTTATCGATCTATTTAATAATCGTTTCTATGTACCATTTGAGGTTTATATAAAAAATCAGAGTGACGTAATTTTAAAAGAGAATTCTGTATCACTCGGTTTTCTATATAGGGAAAATGATGCATTAAAGAAAGACGAAGATCAAACATCCTTATTGCATAGTTTAAGTACGGGAGAGGCTAGGGCTTTCCACATATTACAGAATTTGTTTGAGATAGAGGCAAGAAAATTTTTAGGAAAATCAACTCTTTTAATATTAGATGATATCGCAGATTCTTTTGATTATAAGAATAAATATGCAATTGTTGAATATTTGGCAGATCTTATGAATGATGAAAAATTCATGTTAGTTATTCTTACTCACAATTTTGATTTCTATAGAACGGTAGTTTCTAGGTTAGGGGTTAAAAAAGTATTTTTTGCAAGCAAGGATGCAGATAGGAAAATTTCTTTATCAACAGGCATCTTTAAATCTGATATACTCAAAAGAAAGTTTATTGCTCAAATAACCCAAAGACGCCAATTTATAGGGCTGATACCTTTTGTTAGGAATCTTATTGAGTATTCCGATGGTGCAAAATCTTCAGACTATATGTGTTTAACCTCATGTTTGCACATAAAAGGTGCTACTAAAGGCATATTGGTGTCCACAATCTTTGATATTTTTAAACGCCATTTATATGGAGTGTCTAATAAAAACATAGACTTTGGTTATGAAAAATATTTGAATATACTTTTTGCAGAAGCTGATGCTATTTTAAATGATACGGATGAAGTAGATTTGGCGAATAAACTAGTCCTTTCAATTGCAATTCGCCTTAGAGCAGAATTTTTACTTTTTGAATTTATTTCTAAAGAGCATCAAGTTGATATAAATGTTGGCTCAAACCAAACTGGTGAACTGGTAAGAGTGCTAAAGAAATATTATAGTGATAGTCATCAAAAACTATGTTTATTGATGGACAAAGTTGTGATGTTGACATCAGAGAACATTCATGTGAATAATTTCATGTTTGAACCTTTGGTTGATATTTCTTCATTACATCTAAAGCAACTTTATAGGGATATTGCGAATTTAACAAAAGATGGGTTATGAATCAAACGAAATATACATTCCTTCTCCCTGCCTACAAGCCCGATTTTTTCGAGGAGGCATTGAGAAGTATCAAGGAACAAACCTTTTCGGATTTCAAGGTGTTGGTGTCAGACGACTGCTCGCCACATGACTTGAAGTCGATATTCGATAAGGTATGTGGGGATGATGAGCGTTTTGCTTATCGCCGCAACGAGGAGAACATGGGAGGCAAGAGCCTCGTGTCGCATTGGAATCTGTTGGTGGATATGTGTGATACGGAGTATCTCATTCTCGCCAGTGATGATGATGTCTATGAAAAGACTTTCTTGGAAGAAGTGGATAAGTTGGCGAGGAAGTATCCTGAGGTGGATTTGATAAGGGCGAGATGTAAGATGGTCAATGAAAAGAGCAATATTGCTTTTTATGACGGACTCTATCAAGAATTTACGGACTCTTTGGAATTTGTACACTTAATGTATTTGCATAATTCCATCAAGTGTATTGCTAATTATGTCTTTAAATTAAGTGCCCTCAAAGCAATTGATGGTTTCATCGAATTTCCTTTGGCTTGGTTTAGTGACAGGGCGACGGTCATGCAATTGAGCACTAATGGGGTGGCGAATACGAAAGATATACTTTTTTCTTTCAGAATGTCGGATGTTAATATAACTTTTGGAAAAAATGATGAGAAAAAAGCTTGTACGAAGGAGTATGCAACCCAACTGTATGATAAGTGGTTTAAAAAGTTTATGAAACCATTTGAAAGTCACTCAGGTAGAATGAATGCTTATCAAAGAGGACTGTTGAATACATCTGTAGGAAGCCATAATGAATTGATAAAGACTGAATTGGTAAGATACTTGAATCAGCTGTCGTTCTCAGATTTCTTTACCTATAATAAGCTTGTCAAACCTCGCCTATACCGATATTATTGTTTTGTTCTATATATAGAGAATAGGATTAAAGCTCTTTTGTGATATTACAAGATAAATTGTATTGTTGTTGTAAACACTTTTGGTAAATGAAAAAGAAATAAATTATGGCAGAATTTAGAGAAAACTCAGAAATGAAGGTGCAGCAGATCTCTTGTGAAAATGATAATTGTGCTCATTATATAAATAAGCATAATTGGGTTAAGGTCGGAAAGCCCCTTCCTTTTGCGAGGAAGAAAACATGATAGAACTATTTGTAAAAAAGCCTCAAGGAATCAAATCCTTGAGGCACATCCTAATTTACTTTTTACCAGTACTTGTGTTTGGGGTAGATCTGTAATGAGTCTTTACCTTAGTACCATCTTCTTTTTTGTGTGCATGAACGTACACTTTTTTCTTACCTTCTTCGGTCTTTGCCATATTTAACACCTCCTTTCGTGGTCATTACTTTGTTTTACATTAGAGATTACTTGGTACAGGAACCAATGTCTCATCTACATAAAATTCATCGGTGCGTGTGTTGCAGCCTCTACATAGAGGAACAATATACCAGCTATAGTCATAGCCATATACCTTCTTCACATGTGCTCCGACCAAATTCCATCTACCACTCTTGTGGCAATCTGTAGCAGAACATCTACTGGCGGTTTTCCCGCTTTTAGCTTCCCAATAGTCCAACCAGGTAGCATAGCCTGCTGGACTTGCATAACGGCTTGAGCCGTTTACATTTTTAACTTTTATCATCTTATTACTTAAATTTTTATTGAGCATCCTTTATTGAATGCTCACCTATATACCAAAACCGTTAGTTGGATTAGAAATGATGAATAAGAAAGAGGATTTTTCTTTTGATGGTGTCAAATTGTTGAATGATATTGCAAATAAGGAAAAAGATGTTGAGACTGCAACCAAGTCTTTTCGTTTGTTTGCCAGTTTTTTTGAAAATAAAATAAAAAAACGAGTTGAAATCATTGCGAGTAAATTTGGTTATAATGAAAACGTTGCCTTTGAGGCTATTACATGTGCTTTTAATAAAGTTTGGCTTTATCCTACATTTGATATGAATAAATCACATTGTAAGAATGAAGAAAACGCAATTGCGATTTGGCTCATAAGAATTGCTGTATCGCAGATGTTTCAGTACACAAAGAAAGGTATCTGTGCTCAAATTGAGCCAGAAGAGGATTTGTCTATTATAGAAAATTCTGAGAGCTTTGTGGATTTTCATATTGCTGATAGGAATCCTGAACAAAAAATACAATATGTGATGGCTCTTGAGCAAAAGCTTTCAGCATTGGATGAGAAGCATAAAGTAGTTTATCTGACATATAAGGCGTATCAGATGAGCGGTAAGAAACTTCCAAGAAAGTTATTGGAAAAATTACGTAAACGTCTTTCTGTAACGCAAACAACGATTAGGGTATATAAGAAAGAAGCTTGTGAAGCTATAGGTGATTTAAGTTTATTAAGATTATGAAAGATCTGACTATTGATGAGTTGAACGTTTTGTTGTGTTCAACAGGGTATCTACCACCTCGTAATGAAGAAGAATTGTTGTTCTTTGACGAAATGTATGAAGACTACGAATCTTGTATAGAGGATAGGCATATGGATATAGACATGATCCTAAATGGTTCGTGTCGTATAGTAAATGAATACCACTTTGTCGATAACTCTAGCTTGCTCTCTTCGGCAAAAGTGGCAGAAGATATTCATCATCCATATTCAATGGCTGCACGTAATTATGATAAATTGCCCAAGGAGGTATTGAATAAGATGAGACAACAACATAATTTGAATGATTAAGATGAATACATCTTGTAAAGTTATCATTGATAATTTAGTTTCATTTTACTCTGTCCCTATGCCATTGTCAGAGATTGCCAAAGACGAAGGCATTTGTGTTATATTTGATGATTATGGTACTAATACATTTGATGGCATGACATGTTATGAGCCAGAACAAGATAAGTTTTTCATACATATTAATACGGCAAGACATAACAGCGAGAATAATGCTAAGGGACGTTTCACTTTTGCTCATGAACTTGGACACTATTTTATAGATGATCATAGACGTGCCTTGGAAAAAGGCATCATGAAGCCTCATATTCATTATTATGAGCCATTTGGTAAAAATGAGGAGTGGTTAATTGAACGAGAGGCTGATGACTTTGCCGCCAATCTCCTTATGCCTATGAGGCATTTCAAGTCAGAATTTGTTGGGAGAGATTTGTCGGGAGAGTTGATAAAATCAGTTTCAGATAAGTACATCGTGAGTTTCTCTGCATGTGCATTGCGTTATATGAAGCTTGATCTTACTCCAGTTATGCTTGTTTTTGCTAAGGAAGGTAAGGTGAAATGGCAAATGCGAAGTGCTGATTTTCCTTTCTTTAGACTCAAATATGGTACAGATAAAGTACCCGAGAATACTGTTATGGGAGATTATTTCTATAATCATGATGCAAGTTGTTGTAAGCAAGAGGAAGTGGTATATGCAGGAGATTGCTTTGATACATATGATGAAAGGCAAAATCAAGTCGAATTTTATGAATATTGTATAGCTTATCGGGAATTTACTTTTAGTATGTTATGGGAAAAAATATGATTAGTATCATAGTTCCCGTGTATAACGTGGAACAATATATAAAGGAGTGCTTTGACTCCATTGCCGCCCAGACTTACAAGGGTGAGATGGAATGTATCTTTGTGGATGACTGCGGACAGGACAGAAGCTTGGAGATTCTAGAAGAGTTGATAGCCGATTATCACGGCAGCATATCTTTCTCCATCATCCATCATGAGCATAACAAGGGTTTGTCTGGTGCGAGAAACACCGGGATAAGAAATGCCACAGGCGATTATCTCTATTTCCTTGATAGTGATGACACGATTACGGCAGATTGCATCGAGCGACTTGCGGCTTTAGCGGAGAAATATCCCGAGGTAGAAGTCGTGCAGGGAAGCGCGAAGGCTAAAATAGATTGGCTTCAGCTCAAGCATGTGCAAGTGCCTGAATACTCAGATAATTTCAAGTGGATTCGCCAAACGCTCTTGAAACGGTATGTCATTCCTATGACGGCATGGAACAAGCTGGTGAGACGTGATTTCGTATTGCAGCATCAACTCTATTTCGAGGAGGGCATGATTCATGAGGACGAGATATGGAACTTTATGTTGGCAAAGCATGTGCGTCATATCGCTTTTTGCTATGAGCCTACCTACAACTATCGGGAGAACGATAGCGGCATCATGTCGCAGGTGAAAGCTAACCCCAACCGCTACCTCCCTATCGTGGATTATATGTCTCGACACGCGAGCTCTCCTTGCCTTGCAAGCGAATTGGAGTGTATGAAAAGTTTGTTGGAGGATGGCGACAACGTGGATAAGTTGGATAGTTATTTGGTCAACGTGCCATGCAGCATGAAGTGGATGCACCTCGTGCTTGGAGTGAAGGACAAGGTCAATTCCACCACCATGTTTCAACTCAAAGGATTCGCCTATAGGGTCGCTTACAGGGTGATAGCTTGGGGAGTGGATAGAAAGAAACGAAAGTGTTAAAAATAAGTAATTTAGTTAGTGCTTCTAACTCTAATTCTTAGATTTTTATTATATTTGCAAAATAAAATAATGATTATGCCAAAAATAGGAAACCATATAAATAACTTGATTTCTTATGTATATGATAAGAAATATGGGTATATAAACGAGTTGCAGCAAACCATAGGTGAGAAAGCAGTTCGCAAGTTGGAGCTTATGGGGTATATCGAGAATGCGCCACATCCTTCTGGAAGAACTTGGAAGGTAACGGAAAGATGTAAGCGATATGGCAATGTTCGTCAAAAAAAGAATGGTCTGTTTTCTGTAATCACAAATAAGATTTATGCTCACAAACTTAGATTAAGTACCAACTCATGAAGAAATATTATGCTGTTTGGATTCCTATGTCTGTGGGCACAGAATTTGATGTTATAAAAGAAAGCTTTGGACCAATTTGCGTGAAATACATTCCTAATTTGGATGGTGTATTCTTTGAAGGAAGAATAAATGCTAGTACATACGATATTGACTTGGAATATCAAGAAGAAGATAATGAAAAAAGAATCTTGTTATTTCATTGTGATTCAAGGTTGCAACATGGTTTCTTGACATATAGTTTGGAATTAGAGGAAAGCGATTTCTTGCAATTGGATTTGCAAAGACATTTGCCTTCTTGTATTTATAATTTCATCAAAGGATTTTTTCATGAGCATAAATGGCATGATGGCTGTGAGGATTCCGTATTGCCTTCTTATTGTAGTGATGAACCTATAGATATGTCTGTAGCTACGACCAGAAGTTTGGTTGTAAACAACCTCTTGGATGCCTATGAACTTAAATTCTCCTGACATTTAGAAAGCTGGTCTGATGCTTTGATAGATTTAAGTCAAAAAATCCTTCATGGTTCTAGACCATACGATGATTTATTTGCACTTTTGGAACGAGTGACAGATTCTTACAATGTTTGTGGCGAATTGGAATATTGTGAGTATTTGCTTTCTCATTTCAAAAATGATGTAAGCAAGACTAAGCGGAGGGCGTTGAGACAATTGATGACGAATATTCAAAAGACATCCAATGATATGCGTGCTTGCTACGATCGTTACATTTCTATTGTCAGCTTGAATGATGGTAGAAATAGTAAGTATTTTGGTTGGGGAGGTTTTGTATTGGCTGTTTTGTCATTATTGTTGACCTTCCTGTTAGAATATTTGCATTCGAAGAATTAGATTACATGGGGGCTGTGAATAAGAAGGCGTTCTATAAATATCTATAGAAGGTCGAATACAGAATAAGTTTTTTCATAGGATATTTGGAGGTTGGCATAGGGGATTTTTATGCCAACCCTCTATGACACATATTTTTTTTATAAGTGAATTTATGGAAAATCCGAAAATTAGCGTGATAGTTCCGGTGTATAATGCCGAGAAATATCTCCGCCGCTGCGTGGACAGCATCCTCGCCCAAACCTTCAATGACTTTGAGTTGCTGCTGATAGATGACGGCAGCAAGGATAGCTCGGGAGAGATATGCGATGAGTATGCACGGATGGATGAGAGGGTGAGAGTGTGGCATAAGAAGAATGGAGGCGTGAGCTCGGCATGTAGGGCTGGATAATGCCCTTGGTTATTGGGTGACATTTGTAGATTCTGATGATTACATTTCCAAGAATTTTTTTACTGCGGCAGAAGAAGTAGGTTGTGACCTTATCATATTGCAAAATCAACATTTTTCTGAAATAGATAAAAGGAAGAATTTTCCAAAACAAGAAATTTTTCCTCAATTATGTACGGATAAATGTACAGTACGAAAATTCCTAGCAAAACATTTGTTGTATCATGTCATGCTTACCCCTTGGGGAAAGTTATACAAGCACGATTTGATTGCTAACATTCGTTTTGACAGAAACCAAAGAATAGGGGAAGATGTTATTTTTATACATCAATATTTATTAGGATGCAGTAGCATCTGTGTGAAAAATGGTTCAACCTATTACTATCGTGATGATGATGAGAATTTCGGTACTAAATATTGTATGGAACCTCAGGAAAGTTTAAGTCATCTGACGAAGATTATCAATCAATATCATAAGTTGGAAATATTTAATCCCCAGTTCGAGGCATTTGAGTTAAACTTGTTCTTCTCTTTATGCAAGGAAAGAATGATGGGTAAATCAAAGACTTGGTTTCACAATCCTTTTATCTGCCAATTGATAGAATCTTGCAAATCTGCATTGGGCTTTAAGGTATATGTGAAGTACCAACTGTTTAAGGTGCCTTGGTTTTATGATATGTATATACATTTTCATTAGAAAAAGAATATAAATATTGCATGAAATCATCAATGAGTCATAACAATGTCGTTCCAATATTTTGTGATAGAAACAATTATAGGTATGAATAGTAATGACTTGTTGAGATATGAAAATATCGAATCCAAAGATAAGTGTAATAACTCCAGTATATAATGCCGAGAAATATCTCCACCGCTGCGTGGACAGCATCCTCGCCCAAACCTTCAATGACTTCGAGCTGCTGTTGATAGATGACGGCAGCAAGGATAGTTCGGGAGAGATATGCGATGAGTATGCAAGGAAGGATGAGAGAGTGAAGGTTTGGCACAAGGAGAATGGGGGCGTGAGCTCGGCAAGAAATGTAGGGCTGGAGAATGCGAGAGGAGAATGGATTACGTTTTCGGATAGCGATGACTCTGTGTGTGAGGATTGGCTTTCTACCTTTGTTGATAATATGGAAGAATATGATGCCGTAGTTACAGGATTTAATTTTGTGACATCTGATAAGATACATCCTTTTAAGATGGAGTGCCTGTCGGAAAGCCCTGCTCGTGTCGCCGACTATCTGAATAAAGTACGGAACTATGGTTTCTTGTGGTGCAAGTGTTTTAAGCGCTCTTTAATCGAGAAATACAAACTCCACTTTAATGAAAAATTGAGCTTCTTGGAAGATGAGGAATTCGTTTGTAGGTATTGGGCTAAGTCGAAAAAGGTAAAGGTAGTGAACCATGTGACATATAATTATGTCTTCCCAAATTATGATGACAAGTATGGAATGACAGATTGTTTCAATGCCTATTTTTCTCTTCTCACAACCGCTATTGGATTCGTCAATTATAAACACTCTGCTTCATTGGATAGATATGCCGTTTGTTGCCATAGAGGCTTGTTGCATTTGTATCAAAAGCATCATTATCGAGAGGCTTTGACGAGGCTCAATTGTATCGCAAGCATAAAACATAAGGCAAACCTTATTCCTCGAATGAGATTTATCACACGTAATAATTACTGGCTTTGGCATCTCTTCTTGACTTTGTACACACTAAAGAAAAAATAAGATAGACAATGAATATTTGTTTTACGATATGTTCCCTTTCCAACAGTGGAGGCACAGAACGGGTAAGTTCTATTATTGCAAATGAACTTAGCAAGAACTACAATGTGTTCTTTGTGTCATATATTAAAAATGGAGACGTGTTCTTTCCTTTGAGTAAAGATATAAAGGTACATTATCTTCTCCGAAACAAATGGGAACGAAAACTTCGACATTTCTCATGGTATGTGCAGCGACGCTATCAGCGGTTTCTAAGAAGAAACAAGATGGAAGTCGTGATTGACGTGGATATATTGATGGCTGAAATATCAGCGAGGGCTTGTTCACAAACTGGTACCAAACTTGTATCTTGGGATCATTTCAATTACACCTACATGCAAGGTACAGAGCGAAAGCGTAATGTACTGAACTTAATTTGTAAGTACGCCTCTCAGCTTGTTGTGTTAACTAAGGCAGACAAGCAGATGTACCTTGACAACAAGGAGTTTGAATCTGATTTTATCACCCAGATTTACAATCCTCTGCCATTTGAGAAGGAAAGCCCTATAGTACATAAGGAGCATAAAATTTTGGCATTGGGTCGCTTTGCATACCAAAAGGGATTTGACTATCTTTTGAAGGCTTGGGCAATAGTGGAAGAGAAAATGCCAGACTGGACACTTGAAATAGTTGGAGATGATGGCAGGGACGAGGCTGGTTTGCATGAACTAAAGAATCAGTTGGGCTTGAAGCATGTTTCCTTGCAATTGGCAACCAAAAATGTGAATACGAAGTATGAAGAGGCAAGTATATATGCTTTGTCATCTCGCTTCGAGGGCTTTCCTATGGTCCTTTTGGAAGCAACATCAATGAGTCTTCCCATTGTTGCCTTCGACTGCAAGACTGGTCCTAACGAGATTATAACGGATGGAGAAAATGGTTTCTTGGTGGAACCAAAAAATGTGGAAATGTTTGCAGAAAAGCTCATGGAGCTGATGAATAATGATGAACTTAGAGCCGAGATGGGGCGCAAGGCCTATGAGAGTAGCAAGTGGTTTTCTATAGACAAAATCATTGGAAGATGGAAATATATGATAGAAAACCTTTAAATTGATTATTAGCAATACTTTGTATCTTATGAAGATAATGTTATTTCTTAAAAAAGTTTATTGGCATCTATTTAAGACCATGCCATGTGAGATGATACTTAAGACCAAATGGGATGAGTATAGAAGAGTCGAGACAAATTACTGGCACAGTAAGTATGATATCAAATCGATGAAAGGCAACAATTCCAATGTTATTTCAAATAGGAATATATTTGTTTATTGGGACAAAGGCTTTGACAAGGCACCCAAGGTAGTGCAAGCGTGCTATCGTAGATTGCAAAATTATATACCAAAAGATTGGACGTTGGTAACATTGACAGAACAAAATGTTTCAGAATATATAAAGATGCCAAGTTTCATCTTAGACATGATTCGGGGGGGGCAAATCTTTAGAGCCAACTATTCTGATATATTAAGAACAGCATTGTTATATCATTATGGAGGCATTTGGATTGATTCTACTTGCTTTATAACCAAAGACATACCAAAAGAAATTCTTGATGAAAAACTGTTTATGTTCTCGATAAGAGAAATAATTCCATCTACACCATATTCTTTTGAAAATTGGTTTATTCGAGCCAATCAACATGACTATGTGATGGGACGCGTGCTTGAGAATATGCTTTGTTTCTTTAAACAATATCCTAAGCCTACTCAAATCTATTTTGTTATGTATTACATCTTGACAGCTCTATACAATCATGATGAATTGGCAAGAGATATAATGAACAAAATTCCTTTTTGGAGTAATTTAGAGCCTCTTCAGGTGTGTTGCTTGTATGGGTTGGAGGCAAGGATTGATGAGAAACTATGGAATCATATCATGAAAGGATGTTTTGTCCAAAAGTTGACCTACAAATATCATGGGAAAATTGAAAAAAATATGACAGGAACTATATTAAGTAAAATTCTGAATAATTAATAGAATAGATATGTCTAAAAAAGAAGAATTGAAGAAACAGATTCTCGAATTGACACGAGAATACTATCGTGAGGTGCATGGTCAGAAGCAGGAGTTTATTCCTGGCAAGACCAAGGTGAATTATGGCGGTCGCTATTTTGACGACGAGGAAATGGTGAATTTGGTGGATGCCTCCTTGGACTTTTGGCTTACCGCAGGTCCTTGGGCTCACAAGTTTGAGACTCGTTTTGCCAAGTGGTTGGGAGTGAAGTATTGCTCGCTCTGCAACTCTGGCTCTTCTGCCAACCTCCTTGCCTTTAGTGCTTTGACAGCACCAGAATTAGGAGATAGAGCCATTAAGCGAGGTGATGAGGTGATTACTGTGGCAGCAGGTTTCCCTACTACTGTGTCTGCCATTCTACAATATAATGCCGTTCCCGTATTCGTGGATATGAGCATCGAAGAAAGTAACATTGATACCACTCAGTTGGAGGCTGCGCTTTCTCCTAAGACGAAGGCCGTGATGATAGCTCATTCATTGGGTAATCCATTCAATCTTCAGGCTGTGGTGGATTTCTGCCGTAAGCATAACTTGTGGTTGGTGGAGGACAACTGTGATGCGCTTGGTTCTGAATACTTCATTGATGGCGAGTGGAAGAAAACGGGTACCATTGGCGACATCGGTACATCTTCATTCTATCCTCCTCACCACATGACGATGGGCGAGGGGGGCGCCGTCTATACAAATAATCCTGAGCTTCACAAGTATGTTATGAGCTTCCGTGATTGGGGACGTGATTGCTGGTGTGTTGGTGGTGTCGATAATACTTGTGGCTGTCGCTTCACCAAGCAGTTCGGTCAACTTCCTTTGGGCTACGACCACAAGTATGTTTATAGCCACATGGGTTACAACTTGAAGGCTACCGACTTGCAGGCTGCCATCGGTTGCGCACAGTTGGAGAAGCTGGATGACATCGTGGCTCGTCGTCGTGAGAATTTCGATTGCCTTCACAAGGGATTGGAAGGAGTCAAGGGATTGTTCTTGCCTGAGCCACAGAAGAACAGCAAGCCAAGCTGGTTTGGTTTCTTCATCACCGTTTTGCCGAATGCAGGTTATACTCGTACAGAACTCACCAAGTATTTGGAAGACCACAAGGTTCAGACTCGCAACCTCTTCGCTGGAAACCTCTTGAAGCATCCTGCTTTCGAGCAATATGTGTTGAATAAGGACTATCGGGTGGTGGGTGATTCCCTCCCTGCTACTGATAGCATTATGAATGACAGCTTCTGGATAGGTGTTTATCCTGGCATGACCCAGGAGAAGCTACAGTATATGATTGATACCATCAAGGCATTTGTCGCTACCAAGTAAAGGTAGTGGCAAAGCGCAATTAATTAACCAATTTTTTAGAATTATGAAGGTCGTATTACTGGCAGGTGGCTTTGGCTCACGCATCAGTGAGGAGAGCCAGTTCAAGCCCAAGCCGATGATAGAGATTGGCGGTATGCCAATTTTGTGGCACATCATGAAGGAGTACTCCTATTATGGGCATAACGAGTTCATCATTTGTGCTGGCTACAAACAGGAATACATCAAGGAATGGTTCGCCAACTATTTCTTGCACAATAGCGATGTCAGCTTCGATTGGCGTAATGGCAAGAACGAGGTGACCATCCATCATAGCGAGCTGGAACCTTGGAAAGTGACCGTGGTAGATACAGGATACAATACCATGACTGGCGGACGTATCAAGCGCATACAGAAATATGTGGGCAACGAACCATTCTTCATGACATACGGTGATGGAGTTTGCGATGTGGACATTGACAAGCTCTTGGAATTCCACAAGGCACATGGCAAACTTGCCACGTTGACAGCCGTGAAGATGAAGCAGGAGAAAGGTGTGTTGAATATAGGTGGCGACAATGCGGTGAAGTCATTCCGTGAGAAGAACATGATGGATGGAGCTCCCATCAATGCCGGTTATATGGTATTGGAACCAAAAGTATTTGACTATATTAAGGGTGATTCCACTGTCTTTGAGAAAGAACCCTTGGAAACCTTGGTAAAGGAAGGCGAGTTGATGTCATACATCCATGAAGGTTTTTGGCAGTGTATGGACAATGTGCGAGAGAAGGCAATGCTGGAGAAATTGCTTGCGACTAATACCGCTCCTTGGAAAAAGTGGGAGCGTGATGTACCTAAAGAATATTAATTATGACATTGGATTTATTCGACAAATTTTATAAAGGCAAGCGTGTCCTTGTTACTGGTCATACTGGTTTCAAGGGCAGTTGGCTTGCCATTTGGCTTCATGAATTAGGAGCGGAAGTTGTAGGTGTAGGTTTGGAACCGTATTCTGATAAGGACAATTTTGTGTTGTCTGGTATCGGAAGTAAGATAAAAGCGGACATCAGAGCAGACATCCGTGATGGCGAGAAGATGAAGCAAATCTTTGCTGAGTATCAGCCAGAGATAGTCTTCCATCTTGCAGCGCAGCCATTGGTTCGTTTGAGCTATGATATTCCTGTTGAGACTTACGAGGCTAACGTGATGGGTACCATCCACGTGTTGGAAGCCATTCGTGCCACAGAAAGTGTGAAGGTGGGCGTGATGATAACCACTGATAAGTGCTACGAAAACAAGGAACAGATTTGGGGGTATCGAGAGGATGAGCCAATGGGCGGTTACGACCCTTATTCTTCTTCCAAGGGAGCTGCCGAGATTGCCATTAGTTCTTGGCGCAGAAGTTTCTTCAATCCTGCTGATTATGGCAAGAAGCACCATGTAGCATTGGCTAGCGTTAGAGCTGGTAATGTTATCGGAGGTGGCGATTGGGCTTTAGACCGAATCATCCCTGATTGCATCCGTGCCATTGAAACCGATAAGACGATAGAGATACGTTCCCCTAAAGCGATTCGTCCTTGGCAGCACGTATTGGAACCATTGGGAGGTTATATGCTCTTGGCATCCAAAATGTGGGATGAACCAACCAAGTATTGCGAGGGGTGGAACTTCGGACCTCGTACCGAATCTATCGCTAATGTGTGGGATGTAGCTAGCAAGCTCATCAATAACTATGGCAAGGGAGAACTGAAGGATGTGTCTGATCCTAACGCCCTCCATGAGGCCAAGCTTTTGATGCTCGACATCAACAAGGCTCATTTCAAGTTAGGTTGGGAGCCTCGTATGAACATCGACCAATGTATGGCGATGGTAGCTGATTGGTACAAGCGTTATCAGAAAGAGGATGTTTACAACCTATGTGTGGAACAGATTAATAAATATGTAGGCTGATGAGAATATTTGTTACAGGAGCTACAGGCTTTTTGGGCTATCATTTTGTTAATGTTGCTGTAGCTTTAGGTCACGAAGTGTTATGCTTGCGACGATTAACATCAAAATCTTTATTTGAGCCGATAGTTGAAAAAAAAGTAACTTGGGTTAATAATGATTTTACGCTTAAGGATGTTGTTCGCAAGTTTAAGCCAGATGTTTTATTTCATGCTGCTTGGGGTGGAGTTAGAGGTGCGGAACGTAATGACGTGAACATTCAGACTGCAAATATTGAAATGTCTGATTACATTTATCACCTTTATCCGTATAAGCAAATTATTTCTATAGGAAGTCAAGCTGAATATGGATATTACCACGGACCTGTTTTAGAGGCTCATCCATTGAACCCAGTAACGGAATATGCAAAAGCTAAAATTATATCATGCAATCATTTAAAAGATTATTGTGAGGCTCAGGGTATAGAATGGCAGTGGATAAGGATCTTTACCGTGTTTGGAGAAAAGCAAACAGGTGGATTGATAAAGTCTTTTACTCAAAATTGTTTGGATGAAATATCACAATTTGACACCACCGAAGGCAAGCAAATTTATTCTTATTTATATTCTTTAGATTTTGCTAAGGCAGTATGTCAAGTTTTAGGGGAACGAGGGAAATCTGGCATCTATAACCTTTCACAACCGTTTTGCTGTTATAGTAATATTGAAATTCTCGCTAAGATAAAAAAATATCTCCGTTCTGAAATTCTGATAAACTTTGGAGCTATTCCTTATGCCCCAAAGCAAGTGATGTGTATGGATGGCTTTATCTCTCATTTTGAGTCATCCTTTGGAAAAATTCCGCATACAAATTTTGATTTGGCTTTACATAATACTATAGAATCATTTATACATAATGAAAGCATCTGATTATATTGTATCTTTTATCTCGGAGCGAGGTGTAGATACAGTCTTCGGCTATATTGGAGGTATGATAACTCATTTGGTAGATTCACTAGCTCGTAGTGAGAAGGTGAGATACATTCAAACTTACCATGAGCAAACTGCTGCCATTGCTGCCGAAGGCTATGCATTAGAGAATGGTAAGTTTGGAGTGGCAATATCCACCAGTGGTCCTGGTGCTACTAATATGATGACAGGCATTGCTGATGCTTACTTTGACTCAATCCCTGTATTGTATATTACGGGACAGGTTAATTCCTATGAGTACAAGTATGATAAGCCAATCCGTCAACAAGGTTTTCAAGAGACAGATATAGTTAGTATAGTTAAGCCTATAACTAAATATGCTGCTTTTGTTGACGATGCGAAGAATCTTCGATATGAATTGGAGAAAGCCATTCATATAGCGACATCTGGTAGAAAGGGACCTGTACTTTTGGATATAGCAATGAACGTACAACGTACGGATATCAATCCTGAAGAATTGTTGGGTTATAAGGATGAGTCTAATTCTATTGAAGAAAAATTTGACTTAACAGAAATCGTCGATTTGTTTTCTAAGTCAAAGCGGCCAATGGTACTTCTTGGTGCAGGTTGCATAGGGGATGAGGTTCAAAAACAACTAGAGAGTTTTGTCTTCAACAATGAAGTTCCTGTAGTGACATCTTTGATGGGACGTGGTGCCATTGATGAGACCTATAAATATTATATAGGTATGGTAGGTAGCTATGGCAATAGATGTGCGAATATCGCAATCTCGCAAGCCGACTTGTTGATAGTGTTAGGTTCTCGACTTGATACAAGACAGACAGGAGCAAAGATAGATACATTTCTGAAAGAAGGACATATTGTCCATGTGGATATTGATGCAAACGAATTGAAGTATCATCGCATCCATGGTCAGAAGAATGTAAATATGGATGTTTTGTCATTCCTTCAAGCTTTAAAAGAATATTCCTATCAGTTGGTACCATCCGACAAATGGCACGACTATGTTTTGGATATGAAGTCAAAGTATAATCAAGATAAGGAGATAGAGCGATTCGTGGAGAATAAGTCTCCGTATAAGTTTATACAGTTCTTGAATAATTTGACACAGGAAGGTGATGTTATCACTACGGATGTCGGTCAAAACCAAATGTGGGTGGCACAGACAATCCAAATGAAGAAGAATATGAAATTCTTGACAAGTGGAGGACTCGCTCCTATGGGCTATTCTATGCCAGCTGCTATCGGAATGGCATTCGCAAATCCTGAAAGAACGATTTATGCATTGTGTGGTGATGGAGGATTTCACATGTCTGTTCAAGCATTGATGGTAATCTCTCAGTATCATTTGCCTATTAAGGTGATTGTTTTGAACAATTCGACTTTGGGAATGATTACGCAGTTCCAGCATCTCTATTTTGATAACTTGATGGCTGGCACGACTGCTGATGGTGGATATTTGGTGCCAGATATTAAGGCTCTTGCAGAATCCTATGGATTGGTTTATGGATGTTTATCAGGTAAGACAGTTAAGGATGAAGCAGAAGCAATTGTCAAAAAGGCTAATCTTATTGAATACAAAATAGACGGATTGACAACTGTTTGCCCAAAGCTTGAATACAACAAGCCGATAGAGTGTCCGATTCCATTGCTTAATGAAGAAGAAATGAAAGATATTAATTTTAAAGATTGAGCAGATGAACACCAATATAGAACTATTTGAAGACGTTGCCTCAGTTCCTATACGAAAAGCCCATTTTTCGGTAAAACCCAAATTCACGTTTGTAATACCTACTTATAAACGAGGAGAATTGTTGAAATTTGCGGTAAATAGTATTCTTGTTCAGATTGCAGATGAGAAAGTAGAGATACTTATAGGAGACAATAACCCAGAACGCCAAGACATAACCGAGCAGTATGTTTGTACATTGACAGATAATCGGATAAGCTATTATAAGCATCAGAAGAACTTGGGTGCTGCTGGTAATTGGACTCGGGTTTGTCAATTGGCGCAAGGGGAATGGATTATTATGCTCCATGATGACGATATGTTGTATCCAGATTATTTTGCTTGTATGAAAAAGGTAATGTCTGTTTATCCACAGAAGAATATTGTAGGTATTTTTCCTGCATTTAATTCTGCGGCATTTCAAGGAACTAATCAACCCAAAAGAAAGGATGGACGTATTCAAGTTAGATATATCCATTTGGATGATTTTCTGGAAGGTTGTGTGTTAGCCTGTCCTATAGGAATGTGTATCAAGAAAAATGCTTTCCTTCAAGTTAAGGGATATGATACCAAAGCATATCCCTCTATAGATTATGATTTTTATGTTCGTTTGATACAAGTTGGAAAAATAATTAAGCAATATGGATATCCAACTGCAACCTGGCGCATCCAACAAAATGATAGCATGAATAAAAACGTTATGTTGGATTGTGTGAAACAGGTAACTGATATGCAAGATAAAATTTTGAAAATAATTCATAGAGAGTGGCTGAGGCCTTTGCTAAAAAGAAGAAATCGAGTATTTCACAACCAACACGTGGCATTTTGGTATAACGAAATGAGGCATGCCAAACCTGATATTGCCGACTTGGTAGAATATAGTTGGGTAGATAGAGTAACATATAACTTTTTTAAAGTATATTTCAAATTCCATCGTCATATTCGTTTGGGTACCAAATCTTTCAAAATCTGATTTATGGTAAGTGTAATCATTCCTGTATATAATGCCGAAAAATGGTTGTGTCGTTCGGTAGAAAGTGTACAAAATCAATCAATTAAGGATTGGGAGCTAATCTTGGTTGACGATGGTTCTCTGGATAAATCTTGGGAAATTTGCACCAGATTTGAAGCTTCGGATAAACGTATTATTGCATTGCATCAAGAAAACAAGGGCGTAACGGCAGCTCGCTATCTCGGATATACTCAAGCAAAAGGCGATTTTCTTTGTTTCTTAGATTCTGATGACGGACTATCTGATTGTGCGTTGGAAGAATTGTTGAAACATCAAAGAGAAAGCAATGCGGATATAGTGAAATGTAGTGAAACAATCATTGTAGGCAAGGGCAAGCATTGCGATTTGCTGAATAAGAAAAAAGGCGAATTTTCAAAAGAAGAATATTTGCGATGCCTTTTGAAAAGTGAGTTTGTTGGAACATTACATGCTTCTTTGTATAAAAAAAATCTGTTCGGGAAAGATATATTTTCAATAGATAAAAGATTTAAGTTGGGAGAAGATATACTAATGAATGTGATGTTGGCCAATAAAGCTGAGCGGTTTTTAGTAAGCGATGAAATTATTTATAGGTACTACTATAATAAGAATTCTGCATTACAAACTCAAGTTATGTCATATGAATACAATTATGAAATATTTAATTTGATATTAAATAAGGCTCATATATCAGCAAGTATGATTGCCGATATGGAGCTGGATAAATATAAGTATTTAATCAATTACTTTTTTATTCCTGAAATTCAGTTTTCTAAAGAAAGGTATAGGAAGCTAATGGCATTCTTTCAAAAAAATCCGCAACAAGTTGGGGCTGTTCTGGAAAGAGTGAATCCCAACTTTACTAAGTTTATATGCCATCGCAGTGTTTATATGTTCTATACATATCTGTATAGATTATATATTTTATACATTAAACAGAAAGGTAAAAGGAAAAATGTAGTTTATTGAACGTATATGAAAAAAATATTTTTACTAATAACAAGTGTTCGTTTTATATTGCATTGGATATATTTTCTATGTGCATCGAATAGGCGAACAATACAAGAGGATATGGAACGTAATATTCATCAATTCTTGCAAAAAGATGAGCTCAATTATTTAAACTTCTGTGAAATACTCACTTTTTATGTAATGGTACGTAATATTTTTTACGCACGTGTGGCTTATAATCATCGTTGTTATGCCAAGTTTTTATCTTTGATTGCCCGCCCATTGCCCTTGTTGGATATATCATCAACAGCGGAGATAGGTGGTGGCTTGATTGTTCAACACGGGTATGGAACCATCATTGCTCCAAGAAAAATTGGTAAGAACTGTTGGGTAAACCAAGGGGTGACTATTGGTTATACGAATGATGATGATTGTCCTACGATAGGTGATAATGTAATTGTTTATGCTGGAGCTAAAATCTTGGGCGATGTGCATGTGGGCAACAATGTGATTGTGGCAGCTAATGCTGTGGTAGTGAAGGATGTGGAAGATAATTGTGTTGTGGGCGGAGTACCTGCAAAAGTGATAAAAAAGCAAGTGATATGCTGAGAAGATTATATAGATATCTAAAAAAATGCTGGCATGTATTAGTATTGTCTTTGAAAAGTAGATACAAAATGTTGGTTGTTTTTTATATATTATGGTTGTTTCGTGTAGATTTTATGCCTTCTGATGGTTCTGGATTGGCCAAAGGTATACAGGTGCTATCGACTTTAGCTATATTGTTCTTTATAAATAAGTATAGAAATGGCATTGTTTCAAGGGCTTATGGCATAAGCAATGTATCTTATTCTTCATTACTTTGGCTATATACTTATGCTACTGTTACTGCTGTGTTTTCAGTAATGCCTCAGTTTGCATTCTTTCTTGCAGTACAAAATGTTATATTGTTGTTTGCCGTAATTTGGTTCTTTAAATTGTTTAAGGATTTTAAAACGATGGAACAGGCATTTTTGTTGTTTGGAACATTAAATATGTTGGGTGAGAGTATCATGGTGAGAATTTTATCTACTCCTACTCTTTTTATACATTATCTCCCGGGTGCCTCTTTGTCTGCAATGATTGTTTCATATACAGCAGGGGAACTTATAGCAAAGCGTATTTATGACAAGGAGAGAAATAGTCTCTTGAAGACGGTTTTATACCTAAATATAATCAATCTGCTATTATCTTCTAGTGCTGGCGCAAATGCTTCTGCAGTATTTGGTATAGGTGTAGGAATGATGTTCTCTGGTCATGCTATAATTGCTATATTAGTATTAGGAGGAGCTTTGGTCTTAAGTTTAAACCCAGATTTGTTTACTCAATTTATGCTTTTTATTATGCCTGGGAAGAGCGAGGAATCTTTAGAATCAGCGACAGGACGTGAGGCTATTTGGGAAGTAATTTTAGATTTAGCTAAAGAAAAACCTTGGTTTGGTTGGGGGTTTGGTTGTGCAGAACGTGTCGCCTCAGATACAGGGCGTATAGGTTTCTCAGTGCCAGATGCGCATAATAATTATATAGGCTTTTATGGAAGCTTGGGGTATATCGGAAGTGCTATCGCTTATTTCCATTTTGTTGTAACATGGCTATATATGTTTATAAGAAGACAGAAGGTCGGATTTATAGGACTTTTAGCAGCTTTCAATTGTGCATTGCTTAATGGGTATACCTATGCATTTTTAGCTAGTAAAGCATGTTCTATTACAGTTTTTTATTTTATGATGATAGGGGGCATGATGTTTTATGCGCATGTAAGAAGTTATGATATCAGAAAAGTTAAGTAATAAATATAAAGTTTGTTCTGTTTTGGCAACTATCTTTGTTGTTTATAGACATTCTTTTGTAGAACAAGCTTTTTTGTTGCGGGGAAGCCACGTTGGAGATGTGCTGTCAAATACAACAAGGCTTGTTAGTACAATAACAGAGGTTGCGGTTCCTTTGTTCTTCATTATTTCAGGATTCTTTTTCTTCCAAAAAAATTATTATAAAGGGAATGAATACATGAAAATGCTTCGGAAAAAGTTTAGAACTCTATTTATTCCTTTTGTGTTTTGGAATTTAGTTGGATTGCTTGTTCTTGTGGCTTCTGGAAAGTATGAGAAAACAGAAGGCTGTTTGAATTTCGTTGAAAATTTCTTTTTGAGCTATAATTATGGACCTTTATGGTATGTTAGAGATTTAATGCTTTTTATGCTCTTCTCTCCTATATATTTATGGATGATGTTTCAACGATATAGATGGGTATGGATGATAATACTTCCTGTTCTTGTCTATTTCTGGTTACCTGTTGACAATCGATTTGTTTCGGTTGAGGGATTGTTATTCTTTTTGGTTGGAGGGTTACTGAATTTTCGGGTAAACATATTGTCAATGAAAAAAAATAAAATATATCCAATATTATTGTTTGCGCAATGGATGGCTTTAGCTTACTCTATAAATTTGTGGGAGCATGAAAAAATTCACAAATTCTCCATATGTTTAGGAATCTTGTTTTTATGGTTTAGTATTGATGTAATCCCGAAAAAAATATATTGTTTTTTATTAAAGATGTCGAAATATGCTTTCTTTGTTTATGTGACACATTTTTATTTTGTGAAGACTTTTAAAATCTTAATTGCTCATAATTTTGTGGGTAATGAAATAGTGGCATGGTTTACTTTTATATTCTTGCCTATAATATGTATAGGTGTACTTATACTATTTGCTCAATTATTTAGTAAAAAATATAATCGTATTTATTCTTTGTTGACAGGAAACAGATAAATAATAATTTTAGTTTATGAAGATAGCTTATTTAATAACGGCTTATATTGATCCTTCACAATTGCGCAGATTGTGTGATGCGGTGTTATTTAGCAATGGAGAGGATTTCTCTGAAGTTTTTCTTCATATAGATAAAAAGGTTGATATTTTACCTTTTGAAGAAATACTCAAAAGTTATACTAATGTACATTTTTGCGACAATCGATATTATATCAATTGGGGGGGCTTTAATCAAGTGTTGTCACAGCGAGAGTTGTTACGCTGCGCACTAGATAGTAAGGTGGAATTTGACAGATTTGTATGTATTTCAGCAACAGATTATCCCTTATGGTCAAATCGAAAAATTATCCAATATTTTAAGAGTAATCCTAAATTAGAACTTGTTGGAGGCTATGATTTGACAAATAGTAAGTGCTTGTGGCAAAAGAAAAAGGTTATTTATTATAACTTTTTTCGAGATTTACCAGTTCCTATAAAAATAAGACGTATTTTTAGTTATGGATCAAGAATTATTCTCCGCTATTTGGGGATAAAACGTAAACCCATAGTACGATTAGAAAAGGGAAAGATAGGACATATATATACAGGTAGTGATTATTGGGCTATTACAAGAAAATGTGCCCAAATAGTTTTTCAAGGCTTGCAAAATGGAAGTCCATATATAAGGCGATTGAAAAACACTTACATCCCTTCCGAAATAATAGTTAATACAATTGTTTATAATTCTCCTTGCAAAGAGTATGCACATCCTTTGCTCAAGATAGATGAAGATAAAATGGAACCTATGCCAGGTTTGGATTTATTGACTCCTTTGCAAATAATTGATTACTCTGATGCAATAAAGGTATGGACAGTAAACGATTATGCACAACTTGTGGCCTCTGGTAAGATGTTTTGTAGAAAGACCCTTTCTGGAGTTTCTGATACGTTGATAGAGAAAATTGAGAACGATTTACGTAAAAATTAATGAAAGTATTGTATTGTAATCCCTCTTTTTGGGAATATCGTTTGCCGTTTTATGTAGAACTGAATCGCTTGTTTAAAGGTAATTTCCATGTCATATATTCTACAAAGCGTTATGCGCATGGACATATGAGATTGCTTGATAGAATCAAGGAAGAGCTTGGAGAGAACGCTCATCCTTATGATGACGAACCGATGTTTGATGTCAAAACGCATTCTTTCCATGGATTTACGGAAGGCGGAAAGCAAATACCATTGCCATTTGGACTATGGAAGAAGATCTCTAAAGTAAAACCAAATGTCCTTATTACAGAAGGCTTTTTTCAATGGACACCGCTAGTGCAACTATATGGCTTGGTGCATCACATTCCTGTGTTTATGGGGTATGAGAGGACCTTATACACAGAGCGCAATAACTCCAAGTTGAAAACATGGATTCGCAAGTTACAGGATAAATTTATAAAAGGGTATCTTGTGAATGGCTCTGAGACGAAGAAGTATTTGGAAAGCATAGGTGTGTCTTCGGATAAAATTGCGATTGGTGGTATGTCGGCTGATAGTGAAGGGTTAAGAACAGCTATTGCAGCTTTTCCAGAAGAAAAGAAAAATACCTTTATGGCTAAGTTTCAATGTAATAATAATGGTATTTTATATCTCTTTACAGGCAAACTGATAGAACGCAAAGGTATTTTACCTTTGTTGACTGCATGGAGTAAGCATATTGAAGAATATCCTAATGACAACCTGCTTGTTGTCGGAGATGGGGAACTGTATGATGAATGTAAGCGTAAGTTTGGAAGTATGCCTTCCATCCATTTGGAAGGTAGTGTGCCATACGATGAAATTTATAAGTATTATGCTATAGCTGATGTTTATATCTTGCCAACGATAGAGGATAATTGGAGTTTGGTGATACCTGAGGCCATGGCTTGTGGCTTGCCTGTGGCAACCAGCATCTATAATGGTTGCCATGTGGAGTTAATACATGAGGGAGAGAATGGAATCACTTTTGATACTTATCAGCAAGAAAGTTTAATTAATGCCCTTTCATATTTCCATCATCATGATTTGAAGGCTATGGGATTGAAATCTATTGAGATAGAGAAGATCTTTAATACGGAAAATTGTGCGAGAAGAGAATCTGAGGGAATAATGAAGTTTTGTTAGCCCAAAACTCATTTTGGAAAAATTGATAATTGTATTTTATGCGCATTCCGATTCAAAGTAACGACATTGCAGCCTATGCTTGCACTTGGCTTGAAGCCAAGGTAATTTTGCTTCCAACTGATTGGTTGATTCAATGAATAGAGGCAATCAAGAACATTCTCTCGAATATGTATGAGATTCCATTTGCAATTCTCTTGTTTATCTTGTTTTTGGGAGGAATAGTCGCATCATTGAATTACCTGTCCCTTAAGCCAAAAGGAACGTTAAGTCATAGTGTATTGTATATTGTGACTTCCGTTTTTGTAGCTGTGGTAGGTGTGCGCTGTTCCATGAACATTCCTTTGGTATCTCTTGTTTCTATGGGATTTTTCTTAGCGTTTGTCGTGGAGTTGTCTGTATTGCTTGATGCAAAGTATGGTTGTGTAAAAAAGCAAAAACTTGTACGAAAAGGCTTCGTTTCAGATAATACTCAAATAGATGAAGAATATGTGGGTTGGGATAAATATGCGGATAAACTTGCTGACAGGCTTGCTCATACAGATGTCTCAAATGTCTCTTTTGCTACTGCTCTAACTGGCAAATGGGGAACAGGAAAAACTACATTTTTGGAATTATTGAGGAAGAACTTGCAGGGACAGGATGTTATTGTAGTAGATTTTAATCCATGGATGAGTGACTCGTCTAAAATGATTGTCAATGATTTCTTCAATACGTTGAAAGATGCTTTGAATGAAAAGGATATTACTGTTGATAAGGTTATAGATAAATATGTAGGGTTACTTGTAAATTGGCAAGATCCGAGTTTGACACTGCAAATAAAAAAGTTTTTTGGCGTAGATGAAAAGCAAGGGTTGCAATCTGTACGCGGACAGATTTCTGAAACGTTATCACAATTGGATAAACCTGTTTTTGTTTTTATAGATGATACGGATAGACTTCAGAAAGAAGAAATCTTAGAAGTAATGAAGTTAATTCGTAACACAGCCAACTTCTGTAATGTGCTATACATAGTAACATTTGATAAACAATATGTGGTAGATTCCTTGGAAAAAGCAGGCATCACAGATTCTGCCTTGTATTTGAAAAAGATATTTCAATTAGAATTGAAGTTCCCTATGTATGAAGGGTATCTCTTCACGCATTTTCTGCTTAATGAGTTGGAGCATTATCATCAATTGCAAGATGTGGGACTTCGAACAAGTTTAGCAAGTATTGAAATGCAAATACAAGAAAGTGGTGTTACGATTAGGGATTTTTTTGATAATTTCCGTGATGTGAAGAGATTCGTCAATGAGTTCTTGTTGACATTGGATTATGTCGAGGGACAAGGGTTGGTTCGTGACTTCAACTTACATGATTTGTTTCTGGCTGAATTGTTAAGTTATACAGATGAGTATGCTTATAATCTATTGAAGACAGAGCCTTTGGAGTTTTTAGTTGACAAGGAGGATAGTTCAATTTTTAAACTTAGGTCTGATGTGGTTAAGAAATCAAAGGTAAGCGAAAATACTTATAGCATTCTTCATGCTATATTTGCCCATAGACTCTCGCTTCTAAGAGAGACAGACTTCACAAAAATGCGGAGAAAGAACAAATTCTTTACCTATTTTAGTCTTCGCCCATTTGCTTATCAAATGGGAATCACAGAGTTCCAAAATATTCTGCAATTTTCATCTTCTGAAGAAATTAGATCTGTTATCGCCAAGACGAATAATGGTATTTTTCGTAAAGACAACCATTTGTATGATTTGTTGTTTGAGTCGAGAATACGTATTATGGAAAGGAAGCGTTTGAGTAACTATTTCGTGATATTGGAGGAGTGGACAAAACTAAATCTTCGCTTTGATAAGGAAAAGATAGTCCTCTTGTACGACTCAATATTATTATCTAAATTAAAAGAACCAAGTTGTACCAAGGTTGCCAATATTGCAATGAAAAGAATATTTGCTTATTTGATGCAAGATGTTGACGTTGGTTGTTGCTTATTGCAGAGAATATTGGCATCTATGCTGGATGGGAAGTACATCAAGAAGAATAATTCTTATAAGCCCGTACTTACTTGCAAAAATAGTTATTATGACTATACTATCAGTGATTTTAGGAGGAGATGTGTGCAAGAATTCATGTTAAAGGTCAAACCTTCAATTTATAGCATCTATGAAACAGGCAGATTGCATGAGTTCATAGAATGCTCTATTATCTATTCTCAGACTTCCGAACCAGGCACTCCTTTGATGTCTTCTGTAGAGGATGAACTTATCAAATACTTCTCAAAGACTAAAGAGAGTAATGATTACCATAAGTTTTTTGAGAGATTCCATTATCCAAATATTGAAAGGGGCAATGTCGTAATGGATTTAGATGATATGAATGAATTGAGCAATGATATCAAATAGTATTTTGTTTCCTTGAATTTTTATATCCGTTTTATGCAAGAGTGTTTTGTCTATGAGTGGAATGGAATACTAAAGGATTACTTGAAGAAAAATTATATTGGCTAAAATTATGAATAATACATTATTAATATTAGGTAATGGCTTTGATTTAAGTTTTGGGTTGAGAACAGCCTATGGAGATTTTATGCAAAGTCAATATTTTAAAGAATTTGCTAAAAGTACTTATTTAGGACAATATTTGAAGAATGTACAAGGACAATGTAATTCTTGGATAGATATAGAAAAGGTGTTGTCGCAATATTGCTTGGAAATTAATGGTGGAGGTGTTATGACTCCGATGAAACAATATGGTCCCAATCTCTTATCTATAGAGTATGAATCATTAAAACAAGCTCTGAAATGTTATTTGCGTGAAGAACAACGAAACATGCAGCATTTTAATATAGATGCAAATGTCAAGAAACTTATTAGAAATATAAATTATGGCGATAACAACAAAATTGCTACTTTTAATTATACGGATACCGTTAAACACATGGCAGATTTAACTCTTATAGATTATAACGAGAATAATCTTCTTCACGTCCATGGAAGTTTGGCAGAGAATGAAGATATTGTATTTGGCGTAGAAGATGCTGTGGAACTTCCAAAGAAGCATGCTTTTTTATATAAGGCTTATAGTAAATACAAAAGAACTAATTTATTTGCGCTTTGGCTATCAATGGCTCGTAATATAGTCTTCTATGGCTATTCTTTAGGAGATACAGACAAACAATATTTCGTGGATTTCTTTCGTAATCTGTGCCATGTTGGTAAAGATAATCGGAAAATCATCTTTTATCATTATGGTGAACAAGGATATTTGGATTTGAAATGGCAATTGATGAATTTTACTAACAAGCAATTGTCTGCATTGGAAATGTGCAACGACATACAGTATCGAGATTGTTCTAAAGAAGATTGTAACTTTAATTTTTAAGACCATGATTGATTTATCAATAATTATCCCAGTATATAACAAGTCTAAGCTTCTTAATCGTTGTTTGGATTCTATTTTTAACCAATCAACTCATTATTCTTATGAGGTGATATTGGTTGATGATGGCAGTACGGACAATAGCGTGGAGCTGATAAAGGCTCGTAATGAAGAAAATATCATTCTTTATCAGCAACAAAATGCAGGGCCTTCTGTAGCGCGTAATAAAGGTGTGGAGTTATCGCATGGTAAGTATTGCGCTTATTTTGATGCTGATGATTATTGGAGTGATGGCTTTATAGAAAAAACAGTTGGCTTTTTGGAAGAGCATGAAGAGTGTGTTGCTGTAAATGTGGCGCAACGACACCTGACTGTTTCGGGAGAGCATTTAGCTCCATCTTGTTATAAGAATTTTGTCGCTCCATTCGTATTGGATGATTTCTTTACATTCTGGTCTGAGTATATGCATGTTTGTACAGGTAGCGTAGTAATACGAACAGATGTAATAAAGCAAACTAGTGGTATGCGTGCGGATTTACGTATAACTGAAGACTTGGAGTTTTGGGCATTGGTTTCCACATTTGGCAAATGGGGTTTTATTCCTGATGTGCTGTTTACAAGCGACGGCATGGATGTTATTGCCAATCAATCTGACTGGTTAAGAAAAATGCAAATACGTTGGAATAATGCTCCTTCTGTTGCAGACTGGGAAAAACGAATCGTAAAGCGCACAGAACAGACGGAAGCTTATCAAAAAGCAAGAGGTCGTATTGCCCGTAACCTCGTTTACTGCCAACTGCTTTCTGGCAGAACTCGCCTTGCTCGGAAAGAGGCTTTGCAATATGGTAAATACTTTACCAAAGATGCTATCGGCAAGTTGATGAATTTTGCCAAGTGGACACCTATAACATGGTGGGGATTATGCAAGTTCTTGAAATGGAGAGAGTATCATCGGAAATAAAAAATAGACTATATGGAACAAAATATGGTAAAAACATTGGCTAAGAAACGTCAAGTAAATATAGAGTTGCTTCGCATTATAGCGATGCTGCTCGTGTTGTTGAATCATTCCACATGGAATGCGCATTATTTCAATATCGGAATGGTACATACAGACTTATTGAAGTCAATTGGAGTATTGGAAGTCTATAGCTGGATATTCGTGTGCGTGCCTTGCTTCGTTGTTATTTCAGGATATTTCGGCATCCACTGGAAATGGAAAGGTCTTTTCAATTATCTCTTCCAGATTGGATTCTGGGGGGGTATTGTGTACCTTATCACTTGGGGCTTAGGACTGCATGATTTTCATGTACTGACTTTCATTAAGAATATGACATGCTTCTTGTATGGAGTAAACTGGTTCTTCTATGCTTATTTCGGCTTGTATATGTTTGCTCCTGTGCTCAATGCTTTCATCGAAAAAGTGGATGAAAGGCAGATGATGTGGATGACTTTGGCTTTCTTCGCTTTCCAAACGGTGTTCGGGTGGATACTGAAACAGAATGAGTTTTACTATGGATTGACATTCACCAGTTTGATTGGCTGGTATCTGCTTGGGGCTTTCTTGAGAAAATCGACGTGGAAAGGATTTCACTTGAAGCCTTGGCAGAATATGGCTGTGTTCTTGGGTGTGGGGCAAATATGTGTGGGCATTGCTTTAGTTGCTGCATTCTTGGGTATAGAAAAGGGTACTTATAGTTATATCTCTCCTTTGCAGGTAATACAGACGGCTTATCTTTTTCTCTTCTGTCGTTCGCTGAAGATTACAAAAGGTGAAAAGGTGATAACATTCTTTGCGTCGTCTGCCTTTGCTGGTTTGCTGGCTCATTCGTGGGAAGGTGGTGAGGTATATGGATTGGGAATGAAATGGATTTCTTGCAATCTTCCTGCACCATTCGTCTTTTCCATAATGTATATCTGCCTCTTTTTTGCTATAGTCTGTTGCTTGGATAAGATTAGGTTATGGTGTTGGAAGAGAGTAGTATTATAATTGTACAGTAAAAAGTGTAGTCTATGAACGAAACATATAAATATGCGCTGGATTCATTTGTTGGTTTAGTAAAATTTGCATGGAACGCACGGCATGGGAATAAACTTATTTCTGCACTAAGAATATATAAAGGCATTCTGTGTGGTGTTATTGGAATATGGGGAATTGATGTTATTGCAGATTCAACTGGTTTTTGGAAAATTGGACTATCTACAGGAGATGTTACACAGACAGGATTTTATACCATAGTTGTTGTAACAGTACTCTTTGCTATTTATGGTTGCCTTTTGTCCAAACCAGAATTTGAAAAGTCAAAAATAGAAAGGCTAAAGCGAGAAAATCAATTCTTACAAAGTATAAATCCTTTTATTTTCCTATCTCAGTTTTCCGCAACAAATAATCTCCATGATGTAGCCCATTATGAGGACTCGGAGGAACTTGCTCGTTATCGTGAGTTGATAGCAAACAAGGATAATGGACATGTTCGACTTTTGGGATTGTCTGGTACAGGAAAGACTCTGCATATCGTAAAGGCTTTTGAGGAAATAGGTGACATGGAAAATGTATTCTATTGCGAACAGGTTTCTCATGTTAACTTCAAGTCTGCATTGCAAATACTTGCTGAGAAAGAAGTTGGTTGTACCATCGTGTTGGATAATTGTCCTAAGGGTGTCTTTGCCGAAGCTATTAATAGTTATGGCAATCAGATTCGTTTTGTCTCTGCTTATTATGATCCGGTCGATGCGGATTATGGTGCATATTCGGTTTTGAATATGCAAGATATATCTTTAAGGTCAATTGTGGAAAGAATTGTTGATGACAATTTGGCACGAACTATAACAGAAGAGAATAGAAAAAATCTGATAGAACATTCTGGGGACATACCTTTTATGGCTTTGCTTTTGACGCAAGCTTATAATAAGTCTCAAGAAGTTGGAAGAATAGACAACTCTGTTTTGATTGAACATTTACTGGATTTACATGCAGAAAACGCAAACAACCAAAGAATAGCGATGAGGACAATTGCTTTGCTGCAGCCATTTGATTATGCTGAAGGGAAAAGCGAAACGGCTAAATACTTGATAGAAAATGATAAGTTTACTCCAATTGTTGAGAATATTAGAAGGTCGGTGCTATTTGATAAGGTCGTGAAACATCTGAAGGAGCGCAATCTGTTGGAGGAGGATGCCTCGTTTATAAATATGCGTCCGCAACCTTTGGCTATTTGGCTTGTTGGAGAATGGATTAAAGAGCAAGGAACTGATTTCGTCGAGACAATCAAAGACTTAGCTACCCAACCCAAATCATTCTATGCTCCAATCATAGACTGCTGGGCAAGAAGACTGGAATTTATGCAGGGCAATTTGGATGCAATAAAATTATATGGTGAATTGGTAAAATTGAATGGCGGTCCTTTCGCCGATGAGGATGTGATATGCTCTGACTTGGGTTCACGACTCATCCTCGCTATGTCTACTGTGAACCCAAAGGCCGTTGTCAACTGTTTGTTTGGTGTTCTGTACTCTAAACCAGTAGATTTTCTAAAGAACAATTTGCATGGTGATGCAAGACGAAATATTGTAAGTGCTTTGGAAAAACTATGTTTCTGTAAGGATAGCTTCCATCATGCGGCATTGACATTGGCGAGATTGGCTCTTGCTGAAAACGAAGAATGGTCAAACAACTCCAAAGGACAATTCTTGCAGTTATTTCATATTGCTCTTGCAGGAACCGAATGTGATTTGAACAAGAGATTGGAAGTCTTGCATGAGTTATATGACCAACGACGTGAATATAAGGCTCTTTTGCTTGGGGCTATAAAAGGTGCTTTCAATATAGCCCATTTGTCAAGAATGGGAGGAGCAGAAAAGTTTGGATTTAAGAGCTTGGAAGATTTTGTGCCAACTTACCAACAGATAAATGAGTATTGGGACGATTTGTTTAAACTTTCAGTAAACTGGATGGATTCGGATTCTGGTGTCGTAGAGCAATTTGCGGAAATTGTTTGTTTCAATGCTCGGATGTTTATGAAGGGAAATAGAGCAGACTTGCTATTTCGTTTTATAGATGTGATAGCACCTCGCATCAACTATACTTGGGATAAAATGCATAAGGTTCTTATTGAAATAAAAAACTTTGATGCATTGACTCCAGAAAATAGCAAAACATTATTGACGCTTATCGAGAATCTAAAGCCTCACTCTATTGTCGCGGAGATGAGGAATGCTGTGCATGATGTTTATACCCATGAAAAAGTATCAGAAGATATTATAAACAAGGAGGAGCAGGTGGTATTTCCATTTGTTGAAAAGTTTATCGCCCAACAAAAATATTTGAGTGATGAAATCATTGGGCTTGTTGACAATGACAAGGAATATACCTCTTGGGCGTTTACAAAAAATGTTGCCCAAAGAATTCCTAATGATGATATTCCGCAAGTTTTAGAGAAGATATGTGGGTATGTAAAAAGCCAAAACTCGGATTTCTATAGCAACTGGTTGGTAAGATTCATAGAATGTTTACCAGACAAATGCCATGCGCAAGAGATGGCTATCAACCTTTATAGAAATGGTTTCCTCAAACAAGGCGTAGCTTTGATGGCTGTAACGGATAACAAAGATTTCAGCCTGTTAGAAATGTTATGGCAGGACGTGGAGGTAAAATATGTTGATTATGCCGTCTTGGAATATTACTATAATGTGATTAGGTTGACAGATGCTGAAAGTTTGCTGAAAGTTGTTGATATCATAAAGCGGCACTCGAAAGTGGCGAATTGCATTTTTGATTTTCTTTCTCAATATTGGTATTTAGATAATTTATATGAGCATGAAAGGTTGTTTCACTTGTATAAAGAAGTGCTTGTAGATTATGACTTGAAGGACAAACTTACAAATTATGAATATGTCAGACAGATAGAAACGGTCTTGGAGAAAACGAGCGATTCAGATTTTGCCAAAAAGATAAATCGAAAGTTGATAGAATACCTTTCTGTAAACACTTCTGTTTTAAGGTTGGAGGATATTTACCCAATACTTCTTACCAAATATAGAACTGATATATGGGATGAATTTATTGAAGCCTTGGTTGATTGGGATAACCGTCCTAATTTCTTCTACCAGATTCGCCTTGCTATAGGTTCTGGATTTGAACTTTCAGAGCGTGCATTGTTTGAAAATCATGAGGAAGACATGAAAGGGGTATGTGAAAAATATTCAAAGTATGGAGCTTTCGTTTGTGCTTCCTTATGTCCGATTCTTAAAAAAACTGATACTGTTGGCGATAAGGGGGAGGAGTTTCATCCTTTTGTAATTTGGCTGCTTAGAAAGTATGGGAAAGACAAGAAAGTGTTGGATGAACTGTATGGCAATATGTGTACTTTCCATTGGACAGGCAGTATGTTGCCATTAATTGATGCCATGAAAATTTGTCTTTTGAAAGTTCGTGCTCAATCTGGTTATCCAAAACAAGTGTATGAGTGGGTGGATAATTGCTTGAAAGAGTATGATATGGAATATAATAAAGAAAGCCGGAATGAGGCATTCATGCGAATGGCGTATAATTATAAGTTCCAATGACAAACAGTGAAATTACTAATTTTTGTGGTAGCTGAAGAAATGATATTTACGTGTTTTTTCGTTAAAATAAAACAAGAAGTTTGGTCGTGTAATGGGAAAAATGTATTTTTGCACAATCATTTGATTTTAAACGTTTAAAAGGAGAAGATAATGAGTAATGTTGATATAAAAGATTATGCAACTTACGTTGGCATAACAATGCTGATGAAAGGGTTGACCGTCAGCCCTTTAAAGTTGCAGAAAATACTGTATTATGAGCAAGCTTGGCACATGGTTGGGTTTGGACGTAGCAACCAATTGTTCTCTTGTGCGCCACAGGCTTGGGTGAATGGTCCTGTCTATCCAGAAATTTACTATATCTACAAGAATATGGTTCCTGGTATGTGCGACCATCTAAAGATGGAGAACTTCTTAACAGAAGGTGAAGACCCTCGTGACAAGGAAAAAGAATTGGCGGATAAAATGAACTTGTCTGACGAAGAGATTGCTTTGACTGAAAGGGTCATTGTGCTCTATGGCTCACGTACTCAGAATCAGTTGATATTGTTGACTCATAGTGAAAAACCTTGGAGTGAAATGCGTGAAGGTTTGAGGCCGTATGATTATTCAGACCGTGAGATTTCTCTCGACACGATGCATGATTACTACAAGGAAAGATATGACAGAAATAGGGCGAAATGATGTTGGACTTGAATTTTGATGACACAAGAGATATTGATTATCCTGCGAAATTGACGGAAAATTTGTCATATCAAGATTTGGTTGATTCACAAGACCAATATATTTCTGTTCAGTACAATGAAATAGATTTGGGAGATACAGGATACGGCTTTGACCAAGAATTTGAGGGCAAGGAGGCTAACTTGTATTTTGAAAGGATGCGTGAATTCTCTGAACAGACATTGAACGATATTCGTGAGGATGCTGATTACAAACTGCATTTCCATCGGACAAACGTTTCTGGCAATATCAAGCGTATCTTTGATTCTATTGACCCTAAGATTGCCAAGGCGAATCCTTTGATTTTTCATTTTGCCCTTGACCCTGAAAATAAGAATCATGCGGATAGAGCCAAACATATAAGAAATCCACGAGTGTATTTTATGGTTGGAAGAAATGGGATGATACATATCCTTTTCTTTGACCCATATCATGAAATTAATCCTTAAACTAATATCCTCGTCTGTAAGCTGATTGGCTTACGGACGAGCATAAAAAATAAAAGGGCTTGCATTGATACTGCAAGCTTTCATCCTATTCTTCATTATCCAATATCTCCATCATTTATGTTGCAGTCACAACTTTTGGAGGCTTGGGATTTTTTTTAAACGTCTGATTTTTTGAATTTCGGCATTGATTTCATCAATTGAAATCTCGATGTCGTTTTCTCTTGTTGTTTTGCTTATGAAACCAAAGATACTTTTTATCATGCACATGCCTCCGCCTGTGCATGGAGCAGCTATGGTGGGGCAATATATCCACGATAGTGAACTGATTAATCAGGAGTTTGAGTGTCATTACATCAACCTGACTACTGCCAAAAACTTGCAGGACATTGGAAAGGTGGGGATGCGGAAACTCTTCGACTTCTATAAACTGTTGGGTAAGATTCGGCATACGCTGAAGAAGGTGCAGCCCGACTTGGTGTATATCACACCGAATGCCTGTGGCGGTGCTTTCTACAAGGACTTTGTGGTAGTACAGATGATAAAGGGAATGGGATATAAAGTCGTAGTGCATTATCATAACAAGGGGGTGGCTACACATCAAGACCGATGGCTTGATGACGCTTTGTACAAGCGTTTCTTCAAAGGCATCAAGGTAATACTGCTTTCGGAATGTCTTTTTGTAGATGTAAAGAAATATGTGGATAGAAAGGACGTGTTTGTTTGCGCCAATGGTATTCCTTGCTCTTCTTTTCTCGATTCTCATCCTTCATCCCCATCAACTTCTCCAAACAATATTCCTCATATTTTGTTCCTTTCCAATCTCTTGGTGAGCAAGGGAGTTGTAGTCTTGCTTGATGCGTTACGGATATTGAAAGATAAGGGATGCTCGTTTGTTTGTGACTTTGTGGGCGGTGAGACTGTGGAAATGGATGCTGTTATGTTTGAAAGTGAGGTTGCCAAACGTGGCTTGGAAGGCATGGTGGTGTATCATGGCAGGAAGTATGGTAAGGACAAGGAGACTTTCTTCAATTCGTCAGATATGTTTGTCTTTCCAACATTTTATCATAATGAGTGCTTCCCATTGGTTTTGTTGGAGGCAATGGAGTATGGATTGCCTTGTATATCCACGATGGAAGGTGGAATACCAGGGATTGTCGATGATGGCAAGACAGGCTTTCTTGTGTCTAAACATGATGCTATGGCTCTTGCTGATAGAATCCAAACTCTGATGAATGATGCAGGCTTGCGTCGCAAGATGGGAAAGGCTGGAAGAGAGAAGTTTGAGAAAGAATTTACATTGGAAGTATTTGAGAAGAGGATGGTGGAGATACTTTCTGACAATGTTGAGTGTTGAATGTTGAGTGTTGAATTGTGAATACTATATGATAACTTGGATTTTAGAACATGTCATTTATCCCTTATTTACTTGGCTCGGGATACCAAGAGATTAGTTTTCGCCTACGTGAAAATCTTCCTACATTATTAATTCGATGAAAAAGATTAAACTATACGATTATCAAAAAGAGATGCTGGCGGACATCATCAACGTGCTTTCTGCCCCTTATTCCGATACTATCAAAGTAAAAGGAAAAAAGGTGAGGAGAGGCAACTCCGTGTTGGTGCAGATGCCGACGGGCACTGGCAAGACATACGTAATGGCAGCGACCGTGAAATGGTTTCTTGACAATCATGACGAGGGTGAGGTATGGATTATAGCACATCGTCGTGAACTCGTGGAACAAATGCAAGTAACCCTCGAACGATTTTGTCTAGACTATGGCGAGAAGGACGAGGTGTTGAAGGCGAAGGTGAGGGTACGGGTGATGTCGATACAATGGCTCAATCTCAACTTGGACAAAATGAGTCAGGAGCCGGGAATGATTGTGGTTGATGAGGCGCATCATGCGATAGCGGACTCTTACCAGAATGTGTTTGAACATCATCGTCTTGCCCTGAAGCTTGGCATGACTGCCACGCCTTGCCGCATGAACAAGAAGTCTTTTACCATGATGTTTGAGCGTTTGCTGGTGTCGCCGTGTACCAACGACTTTATCTTGCGTGGCTACCTGTCCCCCTACGACTATGTAGTAGTGGGCAAGTTCTCGCCCGACCAGTTGACGGTCAACTTGCTGAAGGGACGTGGCAGTGACGGTGACTATGCCATCAAGGAGATGGATGAGAAACTGAATGTACCGCAGACCATCCAACGTCTGTATGACAGCGTAAGAGAGTATGCCGATGGCAAGAAAGGCATCGTGTATGCCATCGACATCGCACATGCCAAGGCTATCGCTGAATGTTATAACCTACTTGGCATCAAGAGTTTGGCTTTGGATAGCAAGACTCCTGCCAAGAAACGCAAGCAAATGGTGGAGGCTTTTCGGAATGGAGAAATCGACTGCTTGGTCAATGTCAATCTCTTCGACGAGGGGTTTGACTGTCCAGACGTGGAGTTTATCCAGATGGCTCGCCCAACCTTGTCGCTCGCCAAGTACCTGCAGATGGTGGGTAGGGGGCTGCGCATCAACAAGGCTGACAAGAACAAGGTGTGTATGATCATTGACAATGTGGGCAACTACCGCAAGTTTGGCTTGCCCGACAAACCACGCAACTGGGAGGCTATGTTTAGTGGACTGAGGGAAGGCAAGGGTGCCATACCATCTTATGTGAAGAAGTTGGGCAACATCGTGGCAGTGGAAGACAAGATGGTGATGGTGAAGAAGGCGAATACGGCAAGGACCCACATGACGGCAAGTCAGGTGAAGGAGTATCTGAAGAATGTGGAGCCTTTCGAGCAAAACAACAGATGGGGTCTCAGGGTAGGTAAAGATATTATCTTACGTCCGGTCTATGCCAGAATCGGACATTTTAAGGGTGATTATGCCGTCTGTTGCATAGGAACGAAAAAATTCTTGTTTGGAGTATTGGATAGAAGGGGAAATCTAGTGGTTCCCACTGAATATTATGATGTCAGTATTAGGAATGATCATGAGATTTGGGTATCAAGAAAATATGGTGAAAGCAAAATTATCGAAATCTCCTAGAATCCGCAATTTGGCTTTCCCCTCGGCCGCCGATTACGAAAGTAGGAGATAAACACCTATGATTAGTGTTTACCTACTACTCGATTTGGCAGTATTTTCTTTTTTTGTAGAGAATTGCTTGGATTATAGATTCAAATCGACTTCCACAGGACAATGGTCGCTGCCCATGATCTCGGTATGAATCTTGGCGTCTTCAATCTGGTCTTTCAGTCTTTGCGATACCAAGAAGTAGTCGATGCGCCATCCAGCGTTCTTTTCCCTTGCCTTGAAACGATACGACCACCAAGAGTAGGTGACTTGCTCTGGGTATTTGTATCTGAAAGTGTCGATGAAACCATCATTGAGCAATTCCGTCATCTTTTCCCTTTCTTCATCCGTGAATCCGGCATTCCGACGGTTTGTCTTCGGATTCTTGATGTCGATTTCCTCGTGCGCCACATTCATGTCTCCGCAGACGATGACAGGCTTCTTGGCATCCAAGCCTTTCAAGAATTTACGGAAGTCGGTTTCCCATGTCATGCGATAATCGAGACGGCGCAGTTCGTTTTGAGAATTCGGGGTATAGACAGTTACGAGAAAGAATTTCTCATATTCCAAGGTGATGATTCTGCCTTCGTGGTCGTGTTCTTCCACTCCCATGCCGTAGCTTACAGCCAAAGGCTTGTGCTTGGTGTAAATGGCCGTGCCTGAATACCCTTTCTTCTCGGCGTAGTTCCAATAACTCTCATAACCATCAAATGACAAGTCGAGCTGTCCCTCTTGCATTTTGGTCTCTTGCAGACAGAAAAAGTCAGCATCGAGTTCCTTGAACTGTTTTTCGAAGTCTTTGCCTACGCAAGCACGCAAACCATTGACATTCCATGATATAAACTTCATTTTGGTAATCATGTTAAACATTAAAATTAGATTCTCTTACTCTCTCCACGGAGCAAATTCATGAACTCCTGCCGAGTGTTAAGCGAGTTGAAGACACCGCTATAGTCGCTGGTTGTCGTGATGGAGTTCTGTTTCTCCACACCTCTCATCTGCATGCACATGTGCTTGGCTTCCAAGACGACCATTACCCCTTGGGGTTTCAAAGTCTCTTGGATGCAATCCTTGATTTGCTGGGTGAGTCTCTCTTGAACCTGTAGGCGATGACTATAGATATCTACGACTCTGGCGATTTTGCTAAGTCCAGTGATTTTTCCATTAGGAATATAGGCGACATGAGCCTTTCCGTAGAACGGAAGCATGTGATGTTCGCACATCGAGAAAAAGTCAATGTCCTTGACGATGACCATTTGGTCGTATTTTTCCTCAAATAAAGCGTCCGTGAGCACTTTGTGAGGGTCTTGCGTATATCCTCTAGTGAGTATTTGCATGGCTTTTGCCACACGCATCGGAGTTTTCTGCAGTCCTTCTCTCTCAGGGTCTTCACCCAAAAGACTCAATACCTCCTTGTAGTGTGAGGCAAGTTCTTCCAAACCCTCACGAAATTCTGTTTCTGGATTCATATCTTAATTTTGAACTGTTATTTTCCCTTTAACCAAGCAAGCCTGCTTGTATCCCATCGCACGTACCTTGGCAAGCATCTTCTGTGCCTCTGCCAAACTGCGGAAGTTGCCAATGCGGCATATCCAACGAGGTGAATAGAAATGCACATACACCGGTTGGTCTGGGTATTTCATCTTGATGGCATTGCCTATTTGCTCGGCTTTCAATCGGTCGTTCCTTGAATTTCCACCAGCAAAGGCTTGTACTCTATATCCTGTAACCTTGTAGCTTTGGCGCATTACTTTTTTACGCATATCAACTACAGGTGTCTCATTTTCTTCTTTTGAGTTTTCTGTCTTTTTGACAATTGTTTCATGCTGTGTAGGCTTTTCAGCCTGAGCTTCATGATGCTCTGCCTTTTTCACAGAGTCAGGTGTCAGCTTCTTTTGTGGTTCGGAAGCTTTACTTGGGTTGTTAGAAGGTGTAGTTTTAGTAGTGTGATTTTGATTGTCGTTTTTGTGCTTGGTGTCATGTGGGGCATTGGGGTCCTTGACATCCTGTGGAATAGCTTTTCCATTGACTAATTCATCGATAGCCTTGCTTTGGGTAACAGTAACTTTGCCCAATCCGGGTGTATTTTGCTGCAAGTGTTCCAAATAGGTTTGGGCATTACTTGAAAGCGTGATGCCTACCATGATGGCAAAAAGAAAGATGAATTGTTTCATAAGATTCTTTTATTGGTGGATAATAATGCGATATGATGAAAGAACCATGCCCAGTTCTTTTTTTTCAAGAAATGGACATGGCTCAATATTGCGATGTATTACTTCTTCCAAGCGTCGATGATACCCTTGAAGTCAGCGGCCTTCAAAGAAGCACCACCGATCAAGCCACCGTCGATGTTTGGCTTAGCGAAGAGCTCTGGAGCATTGCTAGCCTTGCAGCTACCGCCGTAGAGGATAGTTGTGTCCTCAGCAGCCTCGTTGCCATACTTCTCTGCTACGATAGAGCGGATGTATGCCAACATCTCCTCAGCCTGGTCTGAAGTAGCGGTCTTACCTGTACCGATAGCCCAGATTGGCTCGTAAGCGAGGATGATGTTCTTCCAAGCGTCAGCGCTCAAGTGGAATACAGAACCCTCCAACTCAGCCTTTACTACCTCGTTTTGCTTGTTAGCCTCACGCTCCTCAAGTGTCTCACCGCAGCAGAAGATAACCTTCAAGCCGTTAGCCAAAGCCAACTCTACCTTCTCCTTCAAGATCTCTGCAGTCTCACCATAGTACTGGCGACGCTCTGAGTGACCGAGGATAACGTATTGAGCACCTGTGCTTTTTACCATCTCTGCAGAAACTTCACCGGTGTAAGCACCCTTAGCCTTGTCAGCGCAGTTCTCAGCACCGAGACCTACAACCTCAGAATCCAATACCTGAGCTACAGAAGCCAAGTGAATGAATGGAGTGCAGATGATAACGCCACAGTTTGGCTTGTCAGCTACCAATGCCTCGTTGATTTCCTTAGCGAGAGCAACACCGTCTTGCAGGTTCATGTTCATTTTCCAGTTGCCTGCTACAATTTTCTTTCTCATTTTTCTTTTCTTTTTAAAAGTTGATAATATTTTGTTTGTATCTTCTTTTTCTCTTAGCCATGTGGACCATGCCCATATTCTGTCGGCGATAGACAGCAATATCAGTGGCAACAAAAACCACAATACGATTTCCGTAATTTTCTTCCCCATGCTATCCGTAGGCAATTTGCCTAACTGGCTCTCTTCCAATGGTTGCGTCAAGTCATCCATGCTTGGCAAATCGTTGTGACTCCATTTTTGGATGATAGTTCCGTCGTGCAACAAGATGAGTCCCGGATTACTTCTAATCATGGTCTTGAGAGTTGTCGCATCCGTCGTATAGAACGGATATTCCGCTCCCGTGATGTCTTGCCATCTGGCGATGTCTTTGTCGTCGCTTGCCGTCAGGCAGATAAAGCGATAGCCATGATCTTGCGCATACTCTGCCAACTGGTCGATAGGGCCGAAGTTGGCATCATCTGCTTTTGCAAGGGTTGGTGAGATGAGCAGGAAGGTGTATCCTTTGTCATTCAGCACTTCCTCGGTGATGTCTTCCCCCGTTTTCCGATCTTCAATGCTGAAATCATGGATAGGAGGCACATATCCTTCTTCGGTTTGGACGGTCTTGGAGTCAATGAATTTCCATGTCGAATCGGGATAATTGTCGATGGTAAACTCCTTGCTTACACCATTCTTCTCCAAGATGAACGTGGTCTCGAATTGTGGTTGCTTGGCATCCTTTGGAATCTCCATCCCTTTCTTGATGTTTGCTCCTATGTGATAGGGGCGGAAATCGAAAAGGGGAAGATACCACAGACTCCACAAACTCAATGCGACAGCAAATATGATCGTGTAATTGATGACTATCCATTGGGTTGTCTTGGAGAAGATTCTCACTATCTGCAATGGCATCTTATATAGGATGACGGCGCAACCTAAGAGGATGATGTTCTTGGCGAGTGTCTGCAAGTTGGTCAACTTGATGGCGTCTCCAAAGCATCCGCAGTCCTTGACGGGGTTGGCGATAGCTATCCAAATGGTGATGATGGTCATGACTCCCATAACCAAAAGTGTTATTTTGCTAATCAGTCTTCTTCTGATGCCAAACAACATGAAGATACCTATGGAAAACTCCAACGTGGATAATGCAACGGAAGCGGTCAGCGTCATCCAGTCGGAAAAGTAGCCAGCCATTCCGAGAGCTTGGACGTAATCTGCAATCTTGTATTGGGTGCCAAGAGGATCGATGGCTTTGACATATCCCGATAGGATGAACGTCACCGCCACAATCAATCTACATATGTTGACTGTTAGTTTCTTTATGATATTCTTAGCACTCACTTTCCTGTTCCTTTAGTTTGATGGCTCCAAATACCGAATAGTTGATTATATCCATGTAGTTGGCATCGATTCCTTCCGAGACCAAAGTTTCTCCGTGGATATCCTCAATTTCTTTGACACGTTGTATCTTGGTTAGGATGAAGTCGGTGTAACTGCTTACCCTCATGGAGCGCCATGCCTCATCGTAGTCATGGTTCTTCTTGAGCATCAGTTCCAACGCTTCCTTGGCGTGTTGGTCGTAAAGAGCCATGGCTTCGTCTGCGCTCATATCTACCTCATCGACAAAACCTTTCTCCAACTGGATGATGCCTACGATGCCATAGTTGATCAGTGCGATGAACTCAGGGCGAATGCCCTCGCCTACCAAGGATTCTTTCTTGATTTCAAGGGAACGGATACGTTTTGCCTTGATGTATAGTTGGTCGGTAAGGGAGGATGGACGCAAGATTCTCCAAGAAGCTCCATAATCATGCAACTTCTTCTGGAAAAGTGTGCGGCATTCTGCCATTACATCCTTAAACTGCTGTTCTGTTTTTGATAAATCTGCCATAATATTTTCGAAAATCGCTGCAAATTTACGCATTTATTGTGAAATAGCCAAATAATTATTTTGTATTTTACATTATTTGCAGTAACTTTCGATAAGTTACGCTGCATCTCAACAATAATAATTAAAAAATGCTTTTTTATTTTGTATTGTCTTCGATTTAAATAAAATCTTCACGCTCAAAAATGAAAAAAGTTTCTCATTTTCTTCGCTTAATCAGATTTTTGCAGTAACTTTGCACCCCGAAAAGAAAAAAGAATGAGAAATTTATCCAATGCCGAACTGGCACAAATACTAGACAAAGATATATTCCACATGATTTCTGATGCGGCGGACTCGTTGCATCTGGAGTGCTATGTGGTGGGTGGTTATGTACGTGATTTGTTCCTCGAACGTCCTTCCAACGACATTGATGTCGTAGTGGTGGGTAGTGGCATACAGGTGGCTTCCGAGTTGAAAAAGAGACTTGGCAAGAAGGCTCACCTCTCTGTGTTCCGCAATTTTGGCACAGCTCAGGTAAAATATAAGGATACGGAGGTGGAGTTCGTGGGGGCTCGCAAGGAGAGCTATCATCGCGATTCTCGTAAGCCGATAGTCGAGGACGGAACATTGGAGGATGACCAGAATCGCCGTGACTTCACTATCAATGCCATGGCGGTTTGCCTCAACAAGGATAGATTTGGCGAATTGGTCGATCCTTTTGATGGCGTGTATGATATGGAGGATGGCATCATAGCTACGCCTCTTGACCCTGACATCACTTTCTCCGATGACCCTCTTCGCATGATGCGTTGTGTGCGTTTTGCTACTCAGTTGAATTTCCAGATAGAGCCTGAAACGTATGAGGCTCTATCTCGCAACGCCGACAGACTGAAGATTATCAGTGGGGAGCGCATTGCCGACGAGATGAATAAAATCATGTTGTCAAAACATCCTAGTAGTGGTTTCTTCTATCTCAAAGACACGGGTTTGCTCGACTTGATCATGCCAGAGCTTTGTGCCTTGGACAAGGTGGAGACTCGCAACGGTCGAGCCCATAAGAATAATTATGACCATACGATGGAAGTCTTGGAGAATGTATGCAAGCATTCGGACAATCTGTGGCTTCGTTGGGCGGCATTGCTCCATGATATCGGCAAGCCAAAGAGCAAACGATGGGATAATGCCATCGGTTGGACTTTTCACAATCATAACAATATTGGGGCTAAGATGATTCCTTCGATGTTCCGCAGAATGAAACTCCCGATGGATGCCAAGATGAAGTATGTGCAGAAGTTGGTGGAGCTTCATATGCGCCCGATTGTTATCGCCGATGAGGAGGTGACAGATAGTGCTGTACGTCGCTTGATGAATGATGCCGGAGATGATATTGATGACTTGATGACTCTCTGCGAGGCAGATATCACCAGCAAGAATCATGTACGTAAGCAAAAGTTCTTGGATAACTTCAAGATGGTGAGGGAAAAACTCGCTGACTTGAAGGAGCGTGATTACAAACGCCTCCTCCAACCTTGCATTGATGGCAATGAAATCATGGAAATATTCCATTTGCAGCCTTGTCGTGAGGTCGGTACGTTGAAGCAAACACTCAAGGACGCTGTGCTTGATAATAAGGTGCCGAATGAGCGGGAGCCATTGATGCAGTTGCTCATGCAGAAAGCTAAGGAAATGGGGCTCATGGCATAATGCTATGAGCTTTTTTATATGAATTAACAAGAAAACTTTAAATACTGAATAATTTTTGTTAAAAAGCAAAGGGACAAATGCTCTGTTTGCTATATTATTAGTAATTTTGCACCGTTAAAAACTCGGAGATTTCTTGAAGTTTTCTACTGCGAGGCTTCAGGAGGGTTCTTGAAGAGTGCTTGAGAGAGGCATATGAGCCTTTATATATAATAAGGTGTAGTTGAATAACGATATAATCAATATAATAATATAAAAAATAGGTATGAAAATTAAAAACGTTTTGTTTGTTGCAGCAGTTTGTGCTATCGCAACTTTGACTTCGTGTGGAAGCAAGAGCAAGGGCGGTCTGCCTGACTTCGGCGATGATGAGTTCGCCGTTGAGACAATCGGTACTTCAAGTGCCGCTTTGCAGACTACTTATCCTGCTACCATCAAGGGTATTCAGGATGTAGAGGTACGTCCAAAGGTTTCAGGTTTCATCACTAAGGTGTTTGTTCATGAAGGTCAGACCGTATCTGCTGGTCAGCCTTTGTTCTCTATCGACAGTGAGACTTACCAGGCTGCCGTTCGTCAGTGTGCTGCCGCTGTCAATACAGCTAAGGCACAGATGAATACAGCTAAGTTGACTTATACAAACAACAAGAAATTGTTTGAGAAGAACCTTATCGGTCAGTATGAACTTTCTACTGCTGCCAATAGCTTTGCTACAGCCCAGGCTCAGGTAGCTCAGGCAGAGGCTGCTTTGGCTTCAGCTCGTGAGCAGTTGGCTTGGTGTACTGTTACCAGTCCATCAGCAGGTGTCGTTGGTAGTCTTCCTTTCAAAGAGGGTGCTTTGGTTAGCGCATCTGGTCAGGCTTTGACAACTGTTTCTAACATCAGCACCATGGAGGTATTCTTCTCTATGTCAGAGTCTCAGATACTGAACATGAGCAAGACCAATGGTAGCATCCAGGCAGCTATCGCTGCTTTCCCTGCTGTTAAGTTGCAACTTGCAGACGGTTCTATCTATAACCATCCAGGAAAGGTCGTAAAGATGAGTGGTGTCATCGACGCTACTACAGGAGCCGTATCTCTCATCGCTCATTTCGCTAACCCAGAGAAGTTGTTGAAGAGTGGTGGCGCTGGTCAGATTGTTATTCCTAACGACCAGAACTCAGCTATCGTCATCCCTCAGGAGGCTTGCGCCCAGATTCAGGATAAGATCTTCGTTTATGTAGTAACCAAGGACAACAAGGTGAAGTATTCTGAGATCAAGGTGAATCCACAGGATGATGGTAAGAACTACATCGTTACCGAGGGTCTTCATGTAGGCGACCGCATCGTAGTGAAGGGTATCACCAAGTTGACCGATGGTCAGCAGATCAAGCCTATCACCGTAGAGCGTTACAACCAGAAGATTGCCGAGGCTGCTAAGTTGGCTGAGACTCAGGACAACGCTCACGAGTTCGCTACTACCATGAGCGGCAAGAAATAATGTATAATTAATAATGTAAAATTGATAATTAATAATGTATAGCTGCCTGTGTTGGCAAAAGGGCGCAAGCCTATTTATACATTATGCATTATAAATTATAAATTAAAAAAGACTATGTCATTTACAAACTTTATAAAGCGCCCGGTACTTTCGACGGTGATTTCCATCTTCTTCGTCTTGCTGGGTCTCATCGGCTTGGTATCGCTGCCTATCGAGCAGTATCCTAATATCGCGCCGCCTACCATCTCTGTATCCACTACCTATACGGGTGCGGATGCCCAGACTGTGTTGAACTCAGTCATCGCTCCTTTGGAGGAGAGTATCAATGGTGTGGAGAACATGACCTACATGACTTCGTCCGCATCCAACTCTGGTTATGCTAGTATCACCGTATATTTCAAGCAGGGTTCCGACCCTGATATGGCTGCGGTCAATGTGCAGAACCGTGTGTCTCAGGCACAGGCTTTGCTTCCTGCCGAGGTTACCAAAGTGGGTGTCACCGTTACCAAGCGTCAGAGCTCTAACGTAATCATGTTTGCCCTGACCACCGACGATGGTCGTTACGACGACCAGTTCGTTACCAACTACGCCTTGATCAACGTCATTCCTCAGTTGAAGCGTATCAATGGTGTGGGTGATGTGCAGAGCCCTTCTACCCGTAACTACTCTATGCGTATCTGGTTGAAGCCAGAGAAGATGAAGGAGTATGGATTGGTTCCTTCCGACATCTCCAATGCCTTGGCTGAGCAGAATATCGAGGCTGCCCCTGGTAGCTTCGGTGAGTCAACTGATATGCAGTATGAATATACCTTGCGTTATAAAGGTCGTTTGAAGACTCCTATCGAGTATGAGAACATCTTGATTAAGAGCGATGCTTCTGGTCAGACTCTTCGTCTTGGCGATGTAGCCAAGATTGAGTTGGGTGGTTTGCAGTACAATGTCAACTTGCTCAACAATGGTCAGCCAGCCGTGATGGGTATGGTTCAGCAGATTGCTGGTTCCAACGCTACCCAGATTGCAACGGACGTGAAGAAAACCCTCGACGAATTGGAGAAGAGTTATCCTCCAGGGTTGAAGAACGTTATCCTGATGGATGTTACCGAGTTCTTGTTCGCATCTATCGAGGAGGTTGTGTTCACCTTGATCATCACCTTGGTATTGGTGTTCATCGTGGTGTATATCTTCTTGCAGGACTTCCGTTCTACGTTGATCCCTATGATTGCCGTTCCTGTGGCGTTGATTGGTGCATTCCTCTTCCTCTGGATCTTCGGATTCTCCATCAACTTGCTGACGCTGTCCGCCCTCTTGTTGGCTATCGCCATTGTGGTCGATGATGCCATCGTGGTTGTGGAGGCGGTTCACGCTAAGCTCGATCAGGGTTATAAGAGCGCCCTTACCGCATCTATCGATGCGATGAACGAAATCTCTGGTGCCATCATCTCCATTACCTTGGTGATGTCAGCCGTGTTCGTTCCTGTGTCATTCATCGGTGGTACATCTGGTTACTTCTATCGTGAGTTCGGTGTTACCATGGCTATCTCCATCGTCATCTCCGCTATCAATGCGTTGACTTTGTCACCAGCGCTTTGTGCGATGTTGCTGAAGCCACATGCAGAGGGTCATGACGAGAAGAAAATGTCTTTCGTGGATCGTTTCCACGCAGGATTCAACTATCAGTTCGAGAAGATTACCAATAAGTATAAAGGTGGCGTGAAGTGGGTCATCAATCATGGTGTTGTTGCCGCTGGCGTTATTGTTGCTGGTATCGTAGCCCTCGTAGTCTTGATGGGTACCACCAAGACCGGTTTGGTTCCTGATGAGGATACCGGTACTTTGTTCTGCTGTATCTCCACTGCTCCTGGTACTTCTCAGGAGAAGACGGCTGCTATTGTGAAGCAGGTGGATAAGATGCTTGCAGATAACCCTGCCATCGAGACTCGTAACGCCATCATGGGTTATAGCTTCATCGGTGGTGCTGGTTCCAACCAGGGTACTGTCATCATCAAGTTGAAACCTTTCGAGGAGCGTCCAGGTGGATTCTTCCATCGTATCAAAATGGCTTGTACAGGCGGTGGCATCGAGGCTCTGTTTGTCAACCCTATGGAGTCAACCTCTGTCTTGGGTATGATTTATAAGCAGACCGCTGCTATCAAGGATGCACAGGTTCTTGCCTTCGCTCCACCTATGATCTCTGGTTTCTCTGTACAGAGTGGTATCACCATGACTATGCAGGATAAGACTGGTGGTGACTTGAACAAGTTCTATGACAATGTGAAGAAGTTCTTGAAGGAGTTGAATGCTCGTCCTGAGATTCAGACAGCACAGACTCAGTACAACCCTAACTATCCTCAGTATATGGTGGATGTGGATGTATCCAAGACCAAGCAGGCTGGTATCTCTCCATCTAATGTGCTCGCTGTGATGCAGGGTTACCTCGGTGGTCTCTATGCATCCAACTTCAATGCTTATGGTAAACTCTACCGTGTCATGATTCAGGCAGGTCCTGAGGATCGTATGCGTCCAGACGATTTGAATAAGATCTATGTTCGTTGTGCAGATGGCACCATGTCTCCAGTAAGTGAGTTCGTGACATTGAAGAAGATGTATGGTCCATCCAATATCACTCGTTTCAACTTGTTTACCTCTATGGATGTATCTGTCACACCTAACAGTGGTTACTCTACGGGTGATGGTATGAAGGCTATTGCCGAAGTGGCTAAGAACACTTTGCCAGAGGGTTATGGTTACGAGTACTCTGGTTTGACACGTTCTGAGGCTGAGTCCAGCAACTCTACAGGTTTGATCTTCGCACTCTGTATCGTATTCGTTTACTTGATTTTGAGTGCTCAGTACGAGAGTTACATCTTGCCATTGTCTGTGGTATTGTCTATCCCATTCGGTTTGGCTGGTGCGTTCATCTTCACCAACCTGTTCGGTCACTCCAACGATATCTATATGCAGATTTCGTTGATTATGTTGATCGGTTTGTTGGCAAAGAACGCCATCTTGATTGTGCAGTTCGCCTTGGAGCGCCGCCGTACGGGTATGGCCATCAAGTACTCAGCTATCTTGGGTGCCGGTGCTCGTCTCCGTCCTATCTTGATGACCTCTTTGGCCATGATCATCGGTTTGTTGCCATTGATGTTCGCTTCAGGTGTAGGTAAGTATGGTAACCAGACCTTGGGTGCTGCCGCAGTAGGTGGTATGTTGATTGGTACCTTGACACAGATCTTCGTCGTGCCAGCCCTCTTCGCAGTGTTCGAGTGGTTGCAGGAGAAGTTGAAGCCTATCACCTTCGACGATGAGTTGAACGAGGAGGCTGTCGTTGAGTTGGAGCAGTATGCCAGTGCCGCTCACAATAAGAAGGCTGCGCAAACTTCAGTTCAGAAATAAGGACATAAACATCAAGAATAGACAATGAAAAAGAATATAAATATCATCATATTAGGTCTCGCAGCGCTCTCTTTGA